>Ga0247611_10000670_pt1 | contig 67760 bp, 43 predicted proteins | sample 177DNAGHGhighgp2_FD_192422 | JGI IMG/M metagenome (GOLD analysis project Ga0247611, IMG submission 192422) | Sheep rumen microbial communities from Palmerston North, Manawatu-Wanganui, New Zealand - 1770 DNA GHGhigh gp2 | ecosystem: Host-associated > Mammals > Digestive system > Stomach > Rumen...
GACTATGTCCGCACCTATACCGCCCGCTCCGGGGCTGACTCGGTCGTGACGCTCCTCCTTACCATCCTCCAGCCCACCTCGTCCGTGACGCGCCACACGGCGTGCGACTCCTATACGTGGAATGGCACGACCTACAAGGAGTCTGGCACCTACGAGTACCATACACAGAACGCCGCCGGTTGCGACTCCACGGCGGTTCTCTACCTCACCGTCAACAAGACGGTGCGCAAGACGGTACGCAAGACGGCAAAACCGCCGTACACTTGGCACGGGGAGACGCTCACCTCGTCCGGCAGGGCGACGTGGACGGGCACGGCATCCAATGGCTGCGACTCGGTCGTGACGCTGATCTTCACCTCGCTCGACGCCATTCAGAAGGAGGTCGAAGCCACGGCGTGCTCCCGCTATGAGTGGGACGGGGAGACCTATACGTCCTCCGGCGACTATGTCCGTACCTATACCGCCCGCTCCGGGGCTGACTCGGTCGTGACGCTCCACCTCACCATCCTCCAGCCTACCTCGTCCGTGACGCGCCACACGGCGTGCGATTCCTATACGTGGAACGGCACGACCTACACGTCCTCCGGCACCTATGAGTACCATACACAGAACGCCGCCGGTTGCGACTCCACGGCGACGCTCGTCCTCACCGTCGCTCACCCTACCTCGTCCGTGACGCGCCATACGGCGTGCGACTCCTACCTCTGGAACGGTACGACCTACAAGTCCTCTGGCACCTACGAGTACCATACAACCAACGCTGCTGGTTGCGACTCCACGGCGGTTCTCTATCTCACCGTCCGTAAGTCCACGTCCTCCGAGACGTACCGTACCGCCTGCGACTCCTACCTGTGGAACGGCACGACCTACCCGTCCTCCGGCACCTATGAGTACCATACGACCAACGCCGCCGGCTGCGACTCCACGGCAGTTCTCTACCTCACCATTCTCCGTCCTACCTCCTCCGAGACGTACCATACCGCCTGCGACTCCTACCTGTGGAACGGCACGACCTACACGTCCTCCGGCACCTATGAGTACCATGCGACCAACGCCGCCGGTTGCGACTCCACGGCGTTTCTCCACCTCACCGTCTATCCTGTGCAGTTCGCCACCCAGACGGTCCACCTCAATGGGTTCGAAATGGAATACTCCATCAACGGCCATGTCTATACCCGTCCGGGCATCTACCGCGATACCATCCAGACCGTACACGGATGCGACAGCATCGTGACGACCTATATCGAACGCGGTTTCGAGGGGTGTCCCGAACTTGTCATACCGAAATTCTTCACGCCGAACGGCGATGGCGACAACGACCGTTGGACCATTACCAACTGGGAGTGCTATAATGTGGAGGACATCATCATCGTTATCTACGACCGCTATGGACGTCGTATCGCGCGCCTCCGTCCCGACGAGGGATGGGACGGCTCCTTCAACGGCAATCCGTGCCCGTCCGATGATTACTGGTTCGAACTCATCGTACCCGCCACCCAGTCCCGACGCGTCGGACACTTCCTCCTCCGACGCTGACCGCCCTTTCCCTACCCATCCAACCCGTCCAAAAGTTAGTCCCGTAGGGACGACAGAATACAGGCAGGGGTGGAGCGTAGCGGAACCCCTGCTATAAACGCATCTTCCGCTTCGAACTCCGTAGGAGCGTCACCACCCCATAGTCTAAACGCAAGTCCCGTAGGGACGACAGAATACAGGCAGGGGTGGAGCGTAGCGGAACCCCTGTAATAAACATGTATTCCTTTCAGAACTCCGTAGGAGCGTCACCCCTGCATAGAACGGCAGTTCTAACATAGTCCCGTAGGGACGACAGAATATAGGCAGGGGTTTCAACCCCTGTAAACAACGCATCTTCCGCTCAGAACTCCGTAGGAGCGTCACCACCCCATAGTCCCAATTTTGGAGCAAGCCGAGAGCAGAGTCAAGTTCACTTGAACTCTGCCGAGGCGCCGCCCAAAATGTCCAACTTGTTGGACAATTTTGGAGCAAGCCGAGCGCAGAGTCAACTTTTTATAAGCCAAATGAGCAGAGTCAAGCTTGCTTAGGCTCTGCCATGGCAAGAAAAAGTTCTTTATGAAATAAAAAGTTTACTCGAACTCTGCCGAGGCGCCGCCCAAAATGTCTTGTGAAACAAGACAAACGCAAGTCCCGTAGGGACGACAGAATACAGGCAGGGATGAAGCCCAAAGGGCGGAGTCCCTGTAAAAAACGTATTATTCCTTATAGAACTCCGTAGGAGCGTCACCCTCCAACCCGTCCATCCAAACACCACCCCATAGCCCAATTTTGGAGCAAGCCGAGAGGAGAACCTTTTCGTTAAGCCAGATGAGCAAAGTCAAACTTATTTGAACTTTGCCATGGCGAGAAAAGGTCTATTAATAATGAACAAATTTATTTGTTATCCCGAGGCGCCGCCCAAAATGTCCTGCGAAGTAGGACAAAATGTCTTGCGCCAGCAAGACAAATGTCTTGTGAAACAAGACAAAAAAAATCCCGGCAGACAACTACTTGACAAACTTGACCAACTCCAAAACACCGGGAATGCAAAAAAAATACTAATTTTGCGCCCGTAGGGCGCGGACCGAACACCGCCCGAAAAAAAATACACACACAAACAGAATAATGACAGCAAAAGAGATCCGCCAGTCTTTCCTCGACTTCTTCGCCTCCAAGGACCACCATATCGTTCCGTCGGCACCCATGGTCGTCAAGAACGACCCGACACTCATGTTCACCAACGCCGGCATGAACCAGTTCAAGGATATCTTCCTCGGCAACGCTCCGCGTAAATACCCTCGCGTGGCGGACTCGCAGAAGTGCCTCCGCGTCAGCGGCAAGCACAACGACCTCGAAGAGGTCGGACACGACACCTACCACCACACCATGTTCGAGATGCTCGGCAACTGGTCCTTCGGCGACTACTTCAAGACCGACGCCATCTCATGGGCGTGGGAATACCTCACCGACGTACTCCACCTCGACCCCTCACGTCTCTACGCCACCGTCTTCGAGGGCGACGCCTCCGAGAACCTCCTGCGTGACGACGAGGCAGCTGCTATCTGGAGCCGATTCCTCCCTGCCGACCATATCATCAACGGCAATAAGCACGACAACTTCTGGGAAATGGGCGATATGGGACCCTGCGGACCCTGCTCCGAGATCCATATCGACCTGCGCGACGAGTCACAGCGTGCCGCTCTGCCGGGTGCTCAACTCGTCAATAAGGACAACCCGCAGGTCGTCGAGATCTGGAACCTCGTCTTCATGCAGTTCAACCGCAAGGCGGACGGGTCGCTCGAACCGCTCCCTGCCAAGTGCGTCGATACCGGCATGGGATTCGAACGCCTCTGCATGGCGCTCCAGGGCAAACAGAGCAACTACGACACCGATGTCTTCCAACCGCTCCTCCAGACCATCGGATCCCTCTCCGGCATCTCCTACGGCGACTCTGAGAAGACCGATATCGCCATGCGCGTCGTCGCCGACCATATCCGCACCATCGCCTTCTCCATCACCGACGGACAGCTGCCCGGCAATGCCAAGGCAGGCTACGTCATCCGACGCATCCTCCGGCGTGCCGTCCGCTATGCCTATACCTTCCTCGGACAGAAACGCCCCTTCCTCTGCCAGCTCCTCCCTACGCTCATCGAGAGCATGGGCGAGGCATACCCTGAGCTCCGACAGCAACAGGACCTCGTCTCCAAGGTCATCCGTGAGGAGGAGGAGTCCTTCCTCCGTACCCTCGAGACCGGCATACGCCTCCTCGACGGTGTCATCTCTCAGACACGCTCCGCGGGCAGCACTCAGGTCAGTGGCAAGGACGCCTTCGTCCTCTACGATACCTACGGATTCCCTCTCGACCTCACCGAACTGATCCTCAAGGAGAATGGCATGACCACCGACGAGGCGGAGTTCCGCGAGCAGATGCGGCAGCAGAAGGAACGCGCACGCAACGCCGCCGCCGTCGAGACCGGCGACTGGGTCACCATCGCTCCGGGCGAGAGCCGCTTCGTGGGCTACGACACCCTTTCCTCCCAGGTCCGCATCCTGCGCTACCGTAAGGTCGTACAGAAGAAGGAGACCCTCTTCCAACTCGTACTCGATGCCACCCCTTTCTACGGTGAAATGGGTGGTCAGTGCGGCGACTCCGGAACCCTCACCTCCGACTCCGAGACCCTGCGCGTCATCGATACCAAGAAGGAGAACGGACTCTCCGTCCACCTCTGCAAGTCACTCCCTGCCGATGTCTCTGCCGTCTTCACCGCACGTGTCGATGCCGACCGCCGACGCAAGATCGAGAACAACCATACCGCCACCCACCTGCTCGACTACGCGCTCCGTGAGGTGCTCGGCACCCATGTCGAACAGAAAGGCTCCCTCGTGACGCCTGAATGCCTGCGCTTCGACTTCTCCCACTTCCAGAAAGTGACCGATGACGAACTGCGACGCGTCGAACAGGTGGCGAATGCCATGGTACGTGCCGACATCGAACTCGATGAGGTGCGTGACATGCCTCTCGAGGAGGCACGACGCATCGGAGCCATGGCGCTCTTCGGCGAGAAGTACGGCGAGAAGGTACGCGTCGTACGTTTCGGACCCAGCGTCGAACTCTGCGGTGGCACCCATACCCGCCGCACCGGTACCATCGGCATGATACGCGTCACCGCCGAGGCTTCCGTCGCTGCCGGTGTCCGTCGTATCGAGGCTCTCACCGGCGAGGAGGCAGAACGCTATATTGACATGCAGCAGGATGTCCTCAACGGCATCCGCGCCCTCTTCAACAACGCGCCCAACCTCCTGCCCGTTATCCAGAAGGCGGTCGAGGAGAACGCCGAACTGCGTCACACCGTCGAGAACTACGCCCAGGAGCGCATCCGCCAGATGGCGGACCGTCTCGCTTCCGAAGCGGAGACCATCGGCGATGTCAAGGTCGTTCACTTCTCCAGCGTCGCCGATACGCAGGTCAACCTCGACATGGTACGCGGCATCTCGTCGCTCCTGCGCGGACGCTTTGCCGACGTCAAGTTCATGCTCGCCGCCGGCGTCGTCAACAAGGGCAAGCCGGCATTGCTCGTCATGCTCAGCCAACCGCTCGTCGATGCGGGATTCAACGCCACGAAGATCGTCCGCGACGCCGCCGTTGCCATCGGCGGCAATGGGGGAGGACAGCCCTTCCTCGCCACGGCAGGCGGTCGCAGCATCGACGGACTCGACGAGGCAGTTCGCATGGCGGTCGACTCCATCCGCTGACCTCCCGTCTCCATACCTTAATATATATATAATAGGTTACTCCTGCCAGGGTAGGAGAGAGCCTCTGCACACCCAAACACTTCCCCACCATCCCGTCCAATTTTGGAGCAAGCCGAGCGCAGAGTCAACTTTTTATAAGCCAAATGAGCAGAGTCAAGCTTGCTTAGGCTCTGCCATGGCAAGAAAAAGTTCTTTATGAAATAAAAATTTTACTCGAACTCTGCCGAGGCGAAGCCCAAAATGTCTTGTAAAGCAAGACAAAAATAGTCCCATAGGGACGACAGAATACAGGCAGGGACGAAGTAAAACGGAGTCCCTGCAAACTAACGTTCGACCTTATAGAACTCCGTAGGAGCGTCACCACCCCATAGCCTAAACGCAAGTCCCGTAGGGACGTTATAATACAGGCAGGGACGAAGTAAAACGGAGTCCCTGTATAAAACGCCCATTCCGCTCAGAACTCCATAGGAGCGTCACCACCCATAGCCTAATTTTGGAGCAAGCCGAGATGAGAACCTTTTCGTTAAGCCAGATGAGCAAAGTCAAACTTATTTGAACTTTGCCATGGCGAGAAAAGGTCTATTGATAATGAACAAATTTATTTGTTATCCCGAGGCGCCGCCCAAAATGTCTTGTGAAACAAGACAAAAATAGTCCCTTCGGGACGACACAATACAGGCAGGGGTTTCAACCCCTGTAAACAACGTCTCTTCCGCTCAGAACTCCGTAGGAGCGTCACCATCCCTCCATCCCATCATCCCTCCATCCCGGGTTATGAAACAAATGATTCATTACCTTTGCGAAACAAAAAAATGCTTCATGAAATGAACAACGCCGACAAACACGCGATCCTTTTTGTCTGCCTGGGTAATATCTGTCGTTCGCCGATGGCGGAATGTGTCTTTCGTGACATAGTGGAACGCCACGGTGCGCAGGACCGGTTCGAGGTGGACTCGGCGGGCATTCTGAGTTACCACCAGGGCGAACAGCCCGACCGCCGCATGCGTGAGATGGCCTATGCCCATGGCTATCGTCTCATCCATGCCTCCCGTCCCGTCTGCTATGACGACTACGAACGCTTCGACCTGATTATCGGCATGGACGACTCCAATATCGACGCCCTCCGTGAGAAAGCACCGACCCTCGAAGCCTCCGAACGTATCCACCGCATCTCCGAATTCTTCGACCCTGATACTCCCTACGACCACATCCCCGACCCCTACTACGGAGGCACGGAGGGCTTCGCCCTCACCCTCACGCTCCTTCGCCAGGCCTGCCACAACCTCTTCCTCCACCTCACCCAACCATAACCCCTGCATAGAACGGCAGTTCTAAAGAAGAACCCCGTAGGGGTGACAGAATACAGGCAGGGGTGGAGTCCGAAGGACGGAACCCCTGTATAAAACGTCCATTCCTTATAGAACTCCGTAGGAGCGTCACCCTCCAACCCGTTCAATTTTGGAGCAAACCGAGAGGAGAACCTTTTCGTTAAGCCAGATGAGCAAAGTCAAACTTATTTGAACTTTGCCATGGCGAGAAAAGGTCTATTAATAATGAACAAATTTATTTGTTATCCCGAGGCGAAGCCCAAAATGTCCTGCGAAGTAGGACAAAATGTCTTGTAAAACAAGACAAACGCCCTCCACACCATAGCCCAAACAAAAGTCCCGTAGGGACGACACAATACAGGCAGGGATGGAGCCCAAAGGGCGGAGTCCCTGTATAAGAACGCATTTTCCGCTTAGAACTCCGTAGGAGCGTCACCCTCCCATAGCCTAAACAATAGTCCCATAGGGACGACACAATACAGGCAGGGGTGGAGCATAGCGGAACCCCTGCTATAAACGCCCATTCCGCTCAGAACTCCGTAGGAGCGTCACCCACACCAAAACCCCTCTTGCGAAGAACACCACATCACACCTTCCGACCCCTCCGTTTCGCATCCAACATAAAAAAGATCAACCAAAATATTGCCACATGTAAAAAAATATCTATCTTTGCAACCCAAATTATAGAATTTGACTAAAAGTATATTAAAACAATCTAAACAAAAATGCCTACAATTCAGCAATTAGTAAGAAGCGGAAGAACAGAGCAGAAGGACAAGAGCAAGTCTCCGGCATTGGATTCATGCCCACAGCGTCGAGGCGTGTGCGTTCGTGTGTACACGACCACCCCTAAGAAACCTAACTCTGCCATGAGAAAGGTCGCTCGTGTGCGCCTGACCAATCAGAAAGAGGTCAACGCCTACATCCCGGGTGAAGGTCACAACCTTCAGGAACACTCCATCGTCATGGTTCGTGGCGGTCGTGTCAAGGACCTCCCAGGTGTACGTTACCATATCGTCCGTGGTACGCTCGACACCGCAGGTGTTGCCAACCGTACCCAGCGCCGTTCCAAGTATGGTGCTAAGCGTCCGAAAGACGCCAAGAAGTAATCCGTTTCTTACTGCAAGACACCCCGCTCTTCGCTCTCGCGACAACCGGGGTGGGATGAAAATCAAAACAAACAGTGATGTTGATGGTTGAGTAAATGGTTCAGCGGAACCGTTGAAGACTTTTCAAACAACTAACCCAAAAAATCGTAAAATGAGAAAAATCAAAACCCAACGCAGGGTCATTGTCCCTGATCCTGTATACAACGAAGTAGCAGTAACCCGTTTCGTTAACCACATGATGTACGACGGCAAGAAGAATACTGCCTTCACTATCTTTTACAACTCGATGGACGCTCTCAACGGAAAGTTGCCTGAGGGAGAAACATCTCCGCTCGAGGTCTGGAAAAAGGCGTTGGAGAATATCACCCCAGTCGTGGAGGTGAAGTCCAAACGCATCGGCGGCGCAACCTTCCAGGTTCCGACCGAAATCCGTGCCGACAGAAAAGAGAGCATTTCAATGAAAAATCTGATCCTGTTCGCTCGCAAGAGAAGCGGACGCTCGATGGCCGAGAAACTCACCGCTGAGATCCTCGACGCCTACAACAGCCAGGGTGGCGCCTTCAAGAAAAAGGAGGAAATGCACCGCATGGCAGAGGCTAACCGTGCATTCGCACACTTCAAATTCTAATCTTTTTATAGTACTACGATAAATGGCAAAGCGCGATTTACATTTGACACGTAACATCGGTATCATGGCACACATCGATGCCGGTAAGACGACAACCTCCGAGCGTATCCTCTTCTACACGGGTAAGACTCACAAGATCGGTGAGGTGCACGAGGGTGCCGCTACCATGGACTGGATGGCTCAGGAACAGGAGCGTGGTATCACCATTACTTCCGCTGCGACTACCTGCTACTGGAACTACAACAACAACCAGTATAAGATCAACCTTATTGACACTCCGGGACACGTGGACTTCACCGCTGAGGTGGAACGCTCCCTCCGTGTGCTCGACGGTGCCATCGCTACCTATTCCGCTGCCGACGGCGTTCAGCCGCAGAGCGAGACCGTATGGCGCCAGGCTGACAAATACAACGTGCCGCGTATCGGATACGTCAACAAGATGGACCGCTCCGGTGCCGACTTCTTCGAGACACTCACGCAGATGAAGACCATGCTCGGCGCTCATCCGGTCGCTATCCAGATTCCTATCGGCGCCGAAGAGAACTTCAAGGGCGTCGTGGACCTTATCAAGATGAAGGCCATCGTATGGAACGACGAGACCATGGGTGCTGAATACGAAGTGTCCGATATCCCTGCCGACCTCCAGGCCGAGGCTGAGGAATGGCGCGCCAAACTCCTCGACGACGTCGCTGCTTTCGACGACGAGGTGATGGAGAAATACCTCGAGGACCCGGATTCCCTCACCGAAGAGGATATCATCAAGGCTACCCGCAAGGGCTGCATCTCCCAGGAAATCTGCCCGATGCTCCTCGGCTCTTCCTACAAGAATAAGGGCGTGCAGTGCCTCCTCGACTATACCTGCGCTTTCCTCCCTTCTCCGATGGATACCGAGAACATCATCGGTACCAACCCTCGCACAGGCGAAGAGGAAGACCGCAAACCGGACGAGGCTGAACCGACGTCCGCACTCGCCTTCAAGATCGCTACCGACCCGTTCGTCGGACGCCTCTGCTTCTTCCGTGTCTATTCCGGTAAGATCGAGGCTGGATCCTATGTCTATAACAGCCGCTCGGACAAGAAGGAACGTATCTCCCGCTTGTTCCAGATGCACTCCAACCACCAGAACCCTGTTGACGTCATCGACGCCGGTGACATCGGCGCGGGAGTCGGCTTCAAGGATATCCGCACCGGCGATACGCTCTGCGACGAGGCACACCCGATCGTACTCGAGTCCATGGAGTTCCCTGATCCGGTGATCGGTATCTCCGTAGAACCGAAGACACAGGCCGACGTTGACAAACTCGGCATCGGACTCGCTAAACTCGCTGAGGAAGACCCTACCTTCCGCGTCGAGACCAACCAGGAGACCGGCGAGACCGTTATCTCCGGTATGGGTGAGCTCCACCTCGATATCATCCTCGACCGCCTCAAACGTGAGTTCAAGGTAGAGTGCAACCAGGGACGCCCTCAGGTGGCTTACAAGGAAACCATCAAGGATACCGTCGAGCACCGTGAGGTTTACAAGAAGCAGACCGGTGGTCGTGGTAAGTTCGCCGACATCGTGGTCGAGGTAGGACCTGTCGATCCTGACTTCGACGGCGACCTCCAGTTCGTCGACGTTGTCAAGGGCGGTAACGTGCCGAAGGAGTTCATCCCTTGCGTTCAGAAGGGATTCTCCGTTGCCATGAAGTCCGGTGTGCTCGCCGGCTTCCCGGTGGACCAGCTCAAGGTGACGCTCAAGGACGGTTCCTTCCATCCGGTGGACTCCGACCAGCTCTCCTTCGAAGTGGCTGCCCAGATGGCTTTCAAGGCCGCTTGCGCTAAGGCAACTCCGGTTCTCCTCGAACCGATCATGAAACTCGAGGTCGTTACTCCGGAAGAGAACATGGGTGACGTCATCGGCGACCTTAACAAGCGTCGCGGACAGGTCGAGGGAATGGACAGCACCAAGAGCGGCGCACGTATCGTACGCGCCAAGGTGCCTCTCTCCATGCTCTTCGGCTATGTGACCGACCTGCGTACCATTACCTCCGGACGCGCAACCTCCAGCATGGAGTTCTCCCACTACGCCGAGGTTTCCACCGCCATTGCCAAAGGCATTGTCGAGGAACACAAGGGACACCCTGAACTGCTGAAGTAAAAAAACATTTCCGTGTTGTACCTCGGTTAGCGAATGACTCTTAACCGGGGTCAACACACGGAAAGACCAATACAAATCATTTTTTTAATTATTCAAAAAGACAATGAGTCAGAAAATCAGAATCAAACTCAAGAGCTACGACCATAACCTGGTCGACAAGTCAGCCGATAAGATCGTCAAGACGGTCAAGGCAACGGGCGCAACGGTCAGCGGTCCTATTCCGCTCCCTACCCACAAGAAGATCTTCACCGTCAACCGCTCCACCTTCGTCAACAAGAAGTCACGCGAGCAGTTCCAACTCAGCTCGTTCAAACGACTGATCGACATCTACAACTCTTCTGCTAAGACGGTTGACTCCCTGATGAAACTCGAACTCCCTTCCGGCGTCGACGTGGAAATCAAGGTCTGATCCTCTCCAGAGTGCGAAACGTAAAACAGAAATAAATTTTTATATCAATAATTCATATTTGAAATGCCAGGATTATTAGGAAAAAAAATCGGAATGACATCCGTTTTCAGTGCCGAGGGAAAGAATATTCCATGCACTGTTATCGAAGCAGGTCCTTGCGTGGTTACGCAGATCAAGACGGCTGAGAAGGACGGTTACGACGCTCTCCAGGTCGGCTTCCAGGAAACAACTGAGAAGCACGTTACCAAGGCAGAACTCGGACACTTCAACAAGGCCGGCGTAGCCCCACAGAGACACTTGGCCGAGTTCAAGGATTTTGAGGGAGACTACACCGTCGGACAGGCAATCAAGGCCGACCTCTTCGCGGAGAATGAGTTCGTTGACGTCATCGGCACCTCCAAGGGTAAAGGTTTTCAGGGCGTCGTGAAACGCCACGGATTCGGCGGCGTCGGACAGGCTACACACGGTCAGGACGACCGTCTGCGCGCTCCGGGTTCGCTCGGTGGTTCCTCCTATCCTGCTAAGGTCTTCAAAGGTATGAGAATGGCCGGCAGAATGGGTGGGGAACGCGTGACCGTACAAAACCTTCAAGTGCTGAAAGTGATTCCTGAAAACAACCTCATCATCGTCAAGGGGAGTGTGCCGGGAGCCAAAGGTTCAATTCTAATCATCAACAAGTAAGAAAATGGAACTGAGTATATATAACATCAAAGGCGAAGATACCGGTAGAAAGATCACTCTCAACGACTCTATCTACGCTATCGAGAAGCCGAACGACCATGCTATCTACCTCGATGTCAAGCAGTACCTCGCTGACAATCGACAGGGAACGCATAAGACAAAAGAAAGAAGCGAACTCTCCGGTTCTACTCGCAAACTCGGACGCCAGAAGGGTGGAGGCGGCGCTCGCCGTGGCGACATCAACTCCCCGGTTCTCGTCGGAGGTGCACGCGTCTTCGGACCGAAACCGCGCGACTATAGCTTCAAACTCAACAAGAAAGTAAAACAACTCGCTCGTAAGTCCGCCCTGACCTACAAGGCTCAGGAGGATAACATCGTCGTTGTCGACTCGTTCACCATCGACGCTCCGAAGACCAAGGATTTCATCGCTATCGCTAACAATTTGAAAGTGAACGATAAAAAATCCTTAATTGTTTTACCGGAACCAAATAAAAACGTATATTTGTCAGCTCATAATTTGGGCAATGCCGAAGTTGTAACCGTTTCAGAATTAAATACTTACAAAATTCTGAATGCGGACAAACTTGTTCTTACCGAAGCATCGGTGACGGCTCTTGATCAAATATTTAAAGTTTAAAGGAGGCAAAACAAGATGGGAATTATCATAAAACCAATCGTTACCGAACAGTTGACCGCACTGACCGACAAGTTCAATAAGTACGGCTTCCGTGTGGATAAGAATGCCAATAAGGTCGAGATCAAGAAAGCCATCGAGCAGATGTACAATGTTTCGGTGATCAACGTCAACACCTCCACGCTGCCTGGAAAGAAAAAGTCCAGATACACCAAGGGAGGCATCATCAAGGGTGCGACAGGCTCGTTCAAGAAGGCCATCGTCACACTCAAGGAAGGAGACAAAATAGATTTTTATAGCAATATTTAATTTAGAAAATGGCTGTACGCAAATTCAAACCCTCAACGCCAGGGCAGAGACACAAGATTATTGGTGCGTTCGACACAATTACTTCGAACACACCAGAAAAGTCTCTTGTGATCGGAACATCACGGACCGGTGGTCGTAACAATGATGGAAAGATGACCATGCGCTACATCGGCGGTGGACACAAGAGAAAATTCAGAGTAATTGATTTCCGTAGAGAAAAAGACGGTATCCCAGCTGTTGTCAAGACGATCGAATACGACCCGAACCGCTCGGCTCGTATCGCTCTTCTTTTCTATGCAGATGGTGAAAAACGCTACATCCTCGCACCGAACGGACTACAGGTAGGCCAGACGGTGATGTCGGGCAAGGATGCCCTCCCTGAGGTAGGCAATGCGCTCCCGATGCAGTTCATCCCGCTCGGAACCGTGATTCACAACATCGAGATGAATCCCGGACAAGGCGCATCGCTCGTTCGTTCTGCAGGAACATTTGCTCAGTTGACTTCTAGAGAAGAAAATTACGCAATTATCAAGTTGCCTTCAGGTGAAACACGTAAACTCCTGAGTGCTTGCAAAGCAACGGTCGGAAGTGTTGGAAACAGCGACCACGCCCTCGAGAAGTCCGGCAAGGCTGGACGTTCCAGATGGCTCGGACGCCGCCCTCGCAACCGTGGCGTCGTGATGAACCCTGTCGATCACCCGATGGGTGGTGGCGAAGGTCGTGCATCAGGTGGACACCCACGCTCTCGCAAGGGACTCTTGGCAAAGGGTTACAAGACTCGCACGCCGAAGAAGCAGTCCAACAAGTTTATTATTGAAAGAAGAAAGAAATAAAGTAATAGTATATGAGCCGTTCATTAAAAAAAGGACCATACATCGATCAGAACCTCGAAAAGAAAGTACTCGCCATGAACGAGTCCGGCAAGAAGTCGGTCGTTAAGACATGGGCGAGAGCTTCCATGATCTCTCCTGACTTTGTGGGTCACACCATAGCAGTGCACAATGGGAACAAGTTCATTCCTGTTTACGTTACCGAAAACATGGTAGGACACCGTCTCGGCGAATTCGCCCTGACACGCACCTTCCGTGGTCACTCCGGCAACAACAAAAAATAATTGCAAATAAAAAACTTCAAATAGAAAATGGGTAAAAGAAAAAGACTGTCTGCAGAAAGACGTAAGGAAGCCCAGAAAACTCAATATTTCGCCAAGCTCAACAACGTGCCGAGCTCCCCGCGCAAAATGCGCGTACTCGCTGACCTCGTCAGAGGAATGGAGGTAAGCAAGGCACTCGGAGTCCTGAAATATTCTACCAAGGAGGCTTCCGGAAAACTCGAGAAATTATTGCGCTCAGCCATCGCTAACTGGGAACAGAAAACTTCCCGGAAAGCCGACGAGGTTTCACTCTATGTCAAGACCATCACCGTCGATGGCGGACGTACGCTCAAAAGACTCCGTCCGGCTCCGCAAGGACGTGGATACAGAATCCGCAAACGCTCTAACCACGTGACGATTGCGGTAGATACTAAACCAGAAGAAAACAAGTAAGCAAGATGGGACAGAAGATCAATCCAATTAGCAATCGTTTAGGTATCGTCAGAGGTTGGGACTCCAACTGGTTCGGCGGCAAAAACTACGGCGACACGATCGTGGAAGACGGCAAAATCAGAGACTATCTCAACGCCCGCCTTGCTAAAGCAAGCCTCTCGAGAATCATCATCGAGCGCACGCTCAAACTGGTTACCATTACCGTTTGCACAGCCCGTCCGGGTGTGATCATCGGTAAGGGTGGTTCCGAGGTTGACAAACTCAAGGAAGAACTCAAGAAAATTACGGATAAGGAAGTACAGATCAACATCTACGAGGTGAAACGACCTGAACTCGATGCTACGATTGTTGCCAACAACATCGCTCGCCAGATCGAGGGCAAGATCGCTTACCGACGTGCCATCAAGACCGCTATCTCTTCTTCGATGAGAATGGGCGCTGAAGGTATCAAGGTGCATATCTCCGGACGTCTCAATGGTGCTGAGATGGCCCGCTCCGAGATGTACAAGGAAGGCCGTACCCCGCTCCACACGTTCCGCGCTGACATCGACTACGCTCAGGCTACCGCTCTCACCAAGGTCGGTACCATCGGCATCAAGGTCTGGATCTGCCGCGGCGAAGTGTACGGAAAACGCGACCTTACCCCTGACTTCACAGCCAAGGAGAATACGCGCCAGGGCGGCGAACGTCACAACGAACGTGGCGGCGATCGCGGTGGCTTCCGTAAGAAGAGAACTAACAAATAAAAAAACTTCAAGAAAGTAAGAGATTATGTTACAACCTAAACGAACCAAATATAGAAGACACCAGAAGGGCCGTCTCAAAGGAAATGCCCAGAGAGGCAACCAACTCTCCTTCGGCTCCTTCGGTATCAAGTCTTTGGATACGAAGTGGCTCACCGGTCGTCAGATCGAGGCCGCGCGTGTCGCCGTGACTCGTTACATGCAGCGTGAAGGTCAGATCTGGATCCGCATCTTCCCGGACAAGGTACAGACAAAGAAACCTTTGGACGTACGTATGGGTAAGGGAAAAGGTGACCCGGTCGGCTTCGTCGCTACCGTAACTCCGGGACGTATGATCATTGAGGTCGATGGCGTCGCTCCTGAAATCGCTAAGGAGGCTCTCCGCCTCGCGGCTCAGAAGCTCCCTGTCAAGACCAAGTTCGTCACAAGACGTGATTTTGACCCAACTGTTAATGTTTAAGCTATTATGAAGACCAAAGAAATCAGAGAATTGTCAACGGAGGAGATCGCGGAGCGCATTGCAGTGGCAAAAAACTCTCTCGACACCCTCAAGATCAATCACAGTATTTCTCCGCTCGACAACCCGATGCAGATCAAGGAGACCCGTCGCGACATCGCACGGCTCAACACCGAACTCACCAAGCGGAAAAACGAAGAAAACAAATAATCAGCCATGGATAGAAACTTAAGAAAAGTAAGAGCGGGAATCGTCTCCTCCAACAAGATGGACAAGACCATCACGGTCTCCGTCAAGTACAAGGAGAAACACCCGATTTATGGTAAATTCGTCTCCAAGACAAAGAAATACCACGCACACGACGAGAAAAACGAGTGCAACCAGGGCGACACCGTTCGTATCATGGAGACTCGACCTCTCAGCAAGACAAAGAGATGGAGACTCGTAGAAATTATAGAAAGGGCTAAATAATGATACAGACAGAAACAAGATTAGCAGTAGCCGACAACAGCGGCGCTAAGGAAGTCCTCTGCTTCCGCATCCTCGGAGGTACCGGCAAACGCTATGCCACCGTGGGCGATACCATCGTCGTGGCTGTCAAGAGCGCCATCCCTTCAGGCGACGTCAAGAAAGGTACCGTCTCCAAGGCTATCGTCGTTCGCACCAAGAAGGAAATCCGCCGCCAGGACGGATCCTACATCCGCTTCGACGACAACGCATGCGTGCTCCTCAACAACGCCGGCGAACTCCGCGGCAGCCGTATCTTCGGCCCTGTCGCAAGAGAGATCCGTGGCGTCAATATGAAGATCGTCTCGCTCGCTCCAGAGGTATTATAAGAGTAATTAACCCCACTTCCCGACTCTCGGATTCCACCAACACCGGATCCTCGTCACGGAAGGGAACATCGAACCAAATTAAACAATGAGTAAGTTACATATCAAAAAGGGCGACACCGTCTATGTCAACGCTGGCGACGACAAGGGTAAGACCGGAAAGGTCCTCTCTGTCGAGGTCAAGAAGCAGCGTGCCATCGTCGAGGGTGTCAACCTCGTGTCTAAACACACGAAGCCGAATGCCAAGAACCCACAGGGCGGTATCATCAAGAAGGAGGCATCCGTGCATATTTCTAACTTAAACGTAGTAGATCCGAAAAGCGGCAAGCCAACACGCATCGGACGACGTCTGGGCGACAAGGATAAACTCGTTCGCTACGCTAAAAAATCAGGAGAGGAAATCAAATAATGGAAACGACAACGTTAAAGAACCAGTACAAGGAGCAAATCATCCCTGCTCTTCAGAAACAGTTCGGCTACACCAGCGTTATGCAGGTGCCTAAAATCGAGAAGATCGTCCTCAACCAGGGACTCGGCGATGCCGTTGCCGATAAGAAAATCATCGACCAGGCGATCGAGGAAATGACCGCCATCTCAGGTCAGAAGGCTGTCGCTACTCTCTCTAAGAAGGATATCTCTAACTTCCGACTCCGTAAGAAGATGCCGATCGGCGTACGCGTTACGCTCCGTGGCACACGCATGTACGAGTTCCTCGAGCGTCTCATCCGCGTCGCCCTGCCTCGTATCCGCGACTTCAAGGGTATCGAGAGCAAACTCGACGGACGTGGCAACTATACGCTTGGTATCAAGGAACAGATCATCTTCCCGGAAATCAACATCGAGAAGGTAGCCAAGATCAGCGGTATGAACATCACGCTCGTTACCACCGCCAAGACCGACGAGGAAGGCTTCGCGCTGCTCAAGGAGTTCGGTTTGCCTTTCAAGAAGTAAACAAACACACACATCTTATCTTTTAATCAGTTTTGTATATATGGCAAAAGAATCAATGAAAGCCCGCGAGGTCAAGAGACAGAGACTGGTCGCTAAGTACGCTGCCAAGAGAGCTCAGTACCTCCAGGAGGGTAACTACGAAGCATTGCAGAAACTGCCTAAGAACGCAAGCCCGGTCCGACTGCACAACCGCTGCAAACTCACCGGACGCCCTAAAGGCTACATGCGTCAGTTCGGCATTTCGCGTATCCAGTTCCGCGAACTCGCATCCAAGGGTCTTATCCCGGGCGTGAAGAAAGCAAGCTGGTAATACCAACCCTCTACACCCCCACCAACCGTCTCAACCCGTTCCACCCGCTCTACGCGGTGCTGGGGAAGGACGCGAGACAACAAAAAAAACAAGCAATACGCATTATTGTTTCATTAAATATTGTCCCGGCTGTCGGGATCAATTTAACAACAAGTACAAATGACAGATCCAATTGCAGATTACCTCACCCGAGTTCGTAATGCGGTCAGAGCGCATCATCGGGTAGTGGAAGTGCCTGCTTCTAATCTGAAGAAGGCCATCACCAAGATATTGCACGAAGAAGGCTATATCTTGAACTACAAGTTCATCCAGGAAGGCGTACAGGGCACCATCAAGATCGCCCTTAAGTACGATCCGTCCAGCAAAGTGTGTTCAATCAAACAACTCAAGAGAGTATCCACTCCGGGTCTCCGTAAATACGTGGGACATAAGGAACTTCCATCCGTTCTCAACGGACTGGGTATCGCTATCCTCTCTACGTCCAAGGGCGTAATGACCGACAAGAAGGCTCGCGAAGAGAATGTCGGAGGTGAAGTATTGTGTTATGTATATTAATAGGGAGGAAGTATAGTCATGTCTAGAATAGGAAAATTACCAATCAGCATACCTGCAGGGGTGACCGTTACTGAAAAGGACGGCGTGATCACGGTCAAGGGACCGAAGGGCGAACTGTCCCAGAAGTACGACACGAACCTCAGCGTCAAGATCGAAAACAACGAGATCGTTTTCGAACGCCCGAACGAGGAAAAGGAAACAAAGGCTAAACACGGCCTCTACCGCTCCCTCGTCAATAACATGGTCAAGGGTGTCAGCGAAGGATACCATAAGGAACTCGAACTCGTCGGAGTCGGCTACCGCGCCTCTAACCAGGGCAACGTACTCGAACTCTCGCTCGGCTACTCACACGCTATCTATGTCGTGCTGCCGGACGAGGTGAAACTCGAGACTAAGAGCGAACGTAACCAGAACCCGCTCATCATCCTCGATAGCTGCGACAAACAGCTCATCGGACAGGTCTGCGCGAAACTGCGCACATTCCGCAAGCCGGAACCTTACAAGGGCAAGGGTATCAAGTTCGTAGGTGAAGTAATTCGTCGTAAGGCAGGTAAGTCTGCTGGCGCTAAATAATTTTTAAAGCTATGTCACAGAAATTAGAAAGAAGAGCAAGAATCAAGGCGCATGTACGCAGCAAGATCAGCGGCACGGCTCAGAAGCCGCGTTTGACGGTCTTCCGTAGCAATACCCAAATCTATGCACAGGTTATCGATGATGTAGCAGGCAAGACTTTGGCGTCTGCAAACTCATTGAACATCAAGGAAAAAATAACGAAGTCCGAACAGGCTGCCAAGGTCGGCGAACTCGTTGCCGCTGCAGCCAAGGCTGCCGGTATCGAAACGGTTGTCTTCGACCGTAACGGTTACCTCTACCACGGTAGAGTGAAGGAATTGGCTGACGGTGCTCGTAAGGGCGGTTTAAAATTTTAAGTAGCAAACATGGAAGCAAACAATAAAGTAAAATCGACGAATGACGTTGAATTGGTTGACCGCCTCGTTCACGTGAACCGCGTTACGAAAGTAACCAAGGGTGGTCGCACGTTTACCTTCTCCGCCATCGTGGTGGTCGGTAACGGTAACGGTATCGTAGGCTACGGCCTCGGCAAGGCTGGCGAAGTGACCGCAGCCATCTCCAAGGGCGTGGAGTCCGCTAAGAAGAATCTCGTACGCATCCCCCTTCTCAACGGAACCATCCCTCACGAGGTGGTGACGAAGTACGGAGGCTCTCAGGTGTTCCTCAAACCCGCTACACCGGGTACCGGAGTTAAGGCAGGTGGTGCCATGCGTGCCGTACTCGAGAGCGTCGGCGTGACAGACGTCCTGGCGAAGTCCAAAGGGTCTTCCAACCCTCACAACCTCGTCAAGGCAACCGTTTCCGCCCTCAGCGAACTCCGCGATGCTTACACCGTGGCTCAGAACCGCGGCATTTCCGTTGAACAGGTTTTTAAAGGATAAGGAGACAGAGCAATGGCTAAGATCAAAATCAAATTGACCAGAAGCAAGATCAATACCACTAAGAATCAGAAACTCGTCCTCGAAGCACTCGGACTCCGTAAGGTCAACTCCGTTGTCGAACAGGAAGACAACGCCGTGACACAGGGCATGATCAAGAAGGTGGCTCACCTTGTTTCTGTGGAAAAATAAAATCTATTTTCGTCGTTCTTTTTTAATTCTAATCGAATAAACAAAATGAATCTCAATAATTTGAAGCCTGCAAAGGGTTCTACACACGCTCAGAGAAGAATCGGACGCGGACCGGGCTCAGGACTCGGAGGCACCTCTACACGCGGTGCCAAAGGTGCTAAGTCTCGCTCCGGCTACTCCAAGAAGATCGGTTTCGAAGGTGGACAGATGCCACTCCAGCGCCGTCTCCCTAAATACGGGTTCAACAACGTGAACCGCGTTTCTTACAAGGCAATCAACCTCGACACGATCCAGGCTCTCGCCTCTGCTAAGAACCTCGACAAGGTCAGCGTGGACGACCTCCGCGCCGCTCACCTCGTGGGTAAGAAACACCTCGTCAAGGTACTCGGTAAGGGCGAGATAACCGCTAAACTTACCGTCGAGGCTAACGCATTTTCTAAAACAGCCGAAGAGGCCATCACCAAGGCCGGCGGCAGTGTCGTAAAACTTTAATCACAATGAAGTTCAAGTTCATAGAGACGCTTAAGAATATCTGGAATATCGAGGAACTCCGCACTCGGTTGCTCATTACCTTTTTCTTCGTAGTGATCTACCGACTCGGTAGTTTCATCGTTCTTCCGGGTATCGACCCTGCTGGTCTCGAGAAGTTAAGCGAGCAGACGGCAGGAGGTCTGATGTCGTTGTTGGATATGTTCTCCGGTGGAGCCTTCTCCAACGCCTCTATATTTGCACTTGGAATCATGCCGTACATCTCTGCGTCGATCGTCGTGCAACTGCTCACCATCGCAGTGCCGTACTTCCAGAAGATGCAGCGCGAAGGCGAAAGCGGACGACGCAAGATGAACCAGATAACGCGTTATCTCACCATCGTCATCCTGCTCCTCCAGGCTCCTGCCTACCTCGCTAACCTGCGCGTCCAGATGGCATACGCCGGAGCATCCGTCCCTCAGGGGTTCTTGTTCGCGGCAACCTCTACCGTCATCCTCACCGCAGGCAGTATGTTCGTCATGTGGCTCGGTGAACGGATCACCGACAAGGGCGTCGGAAACGGCATTTCCTTTATCATTCTCATCGGTATCATCGCACGCCTCCCGGAGTCATTCCTCCAGGAGTTCGCCTCCCGTATGGGCGATGCCACCGGTGGACTCATCATGTTCCTCGCTGAGATCGTCCTGCTCTTCGTCGTCGTCTCCGCTTGCATCCTGCTCGTTCAGGGTACCCGCAAGGTGCCTGTTCAGTATGCCAAGCGCGTCGTCGGCAACCGGCAGTACGGAGGCGTCCGCCAGTACATACCGCTCAAGGTCAATGCAGCCGGCGTGATGCCGATCATCTTCGCTCAGGCAATCATGTTCATCCCGCTCACCGTCGCTGGCTTCGCTACCGAAGGTGAGGTAGGACCGGTCACTCAGGCATTCATGGATAATACCGGATTCTGGTACAACTTCGTGTTCGGACTCCTCGTGGTGGCGTTCACCTATTTCTATACCGCTATCACGATCAACCCGAACCAGATGGCAGAGGATATGAAGCGTAACAACGGATTCATTCCGGGTATCAAACCGGGCAAGGCAACAGCCGAGTACCTCGATACCATCATGTCGCGCATCACCCTCCCGGGTTCCGTGTTCCTCGCCATCGTGGCTATCCTGCCGGCTTTTGCCGAGATGCTCAGCATCAGCCGTGGATTCGCACAGTTCTTCGGAGGTACCTCCCTGCTCATCCTCGTCGGTGTCGTTCTCGACACCCTCCAGCAGATCGAGAGCTACCTCCTCATGCGTCACTACGACGGACTCCTCAAGTCCGGACGCATCAAGGGACGCTCCGGACAGATTGCCGCCTACTGATGACGGACCAACCGTAAATGGATATTGTTTAACAACACATACACACGAATTTCGTAAAGAACCGATACGGGTATGATATTCTTGAAGACAGAGGAGGAAATCGAGCTGATGCGCGCTGCCGACCAGATCGTCGCGAAGACACTGGGCGAGATGGCTCGCGTCATCGCTCCCGGTGTCTCTACCGCTCAGTTGAATAAGCGGGCAGACGAGGTCATCCGTGACCACGGGGCACTGCCCAACTTCCTCAACTACGGCGGCTTCCCGGCTTCTATCTGCGCCTCCGTCAACGATGTCGTCGTCCACGGCATCCCGTCCGACGAGATCATCCTGAAGGAAGGCGATATCATCTCCATCGACTGCGGAGCCGTCAAGGACGGCTTCCACGGCGACTCCTGCTACACGTTCCCCGTAGGCGAGATCTCTCCCGAACTCATGGCGCTCTGCCGTGCCACGAAGGAGGCACTCTACAAGGGAATCGATCAGGCGCTCGAGGGACACCGGCTCGGCGACATCGGTTACGCCGTCCAGTCCCACTGCGAGGCACAGGGCTACGGAGTCGTACGCGAAATGGTCGGACACGGCATCGGACGCGCTATGCACGAGGAACCCGAAGTGCCGAACTACGGACGACGGGGCAACGGGACCAAACTCTGCGCCGGAATGTGCATCGCCATCGAACCCATGATCACCATGGGCAAGAAGGAGATCTATTTCGAACGCGACGGTTGGACCTGCCGCACCATCGACCACCTGCCCGCGGCACACTACGAACACTCCGTGGCAATACGTCCGAAAGGACAACCGGCGGATATCCTCTCCGGTTTCCAATACATCGAGGAGGTCCTCGGCGACCGTTTTATTTGATTTAAGCATTCACCTATGGCAAAACAAGCAGCAATCGAACAGGATGGAACAGTGACCGAGGCGTTGTCCAACGCCATGTTCCGCGTCGAACTACAGAACGGACACGTCATCACCGCCAGTATCTCCGGCAAGATGCGACTCCACTATATCCGCATCCTGCCGGGCGATAAGGTCAAGGTCGAGATGTCACCCTATGACCTCACCAAGGGACGGATCTCCTTCCGGTATAAATAAACCCGTGTGAACGAATCATTATCAACAAAAAAACAGTTTAATCAGATACTAAAATGAAAGTCAGAGCTTCAGTTAAGAAACGTGATGCGGAGTGCAAGATCGTCCGCCGCAAGGGACGTTTGTACGTCATCAACAAGAAAAATCCGAAGTTTAAGCAGCGTCAAGGATAAAAAAACATTATTTTTGCACGTTCAAATTCAAAACAAATCAATAGAACCAAAACAGATTTATGGCTATTAGAATTGCAGGAGTAGATTTGCCACAGGACAAGATTGGCGAAGTAGGACTTACTTATATCTACGGAGTAGGGCGCAGCAGAGCGCGTAAGATTTTATTGCAGGCAGGCGTCGACGCCTCCATCAAGGTCAAGGACTGGACCGACGACCAGACTTCCAAAATCCGCGAGGCAATCGCACAGTTCAAGGTCGAGGGTGACCTCCGTTCCGAAGTGCAGATGAATATCAAGCGTCTCATGGATATCGGTTGCTACCGTGGTATCCGACACCGCCTCGGACTCCCGGTTCGCGGACAGAGCACCAAGAACAACGCTCGTACCCGCAAGGGACGTAAGAAGACCGTTGCCAACAAGAAGAAGGCTACGAAGTAATGTTTAACCAGTTTGCATAAAATCATTTCATAACAATGGCTAAGAAAGCAGCAGCAGCGAACAAGAGAGTCGTCAAGGTGGATGCCGTCGGCGAACTCCATGTTCACTCTTCATTCAACAATATCATCGTTTCCATTACCAATTCCAACGGTCAGGTCATCAGCTGGTCCTCTGCCGGCAAGATGGGATTCCGTGGATCTAAGAAGAATACCCCTTACGCCGCTCAGATGGCAGCTCAGGACTGCGCCAAGGTCGCTTACGACCTCGGACTCCGTAAGGTCAAGGCTTATGTAAAGGGACCGGGCAACGGACGCGAGTCCGCGATCCGTACCGTGCACGGCGCCGGTATCGAGGTCACCGAGATCATCGACGTGACTCCGCTGCCACACAACGGATGCCGCCCTCCAAAACGCCGCCGCGTCTGATCTTCCGGTCACGGCGACCCTCTTCCGCCCGTCTCCGCTTCGGAGACATCAACCCACCTCAACGATATACGACGAGGCAGGGTAGGGGAGAGGAACCGATTCACCAACAATCCCTTTAATCAAGTTTTAAAAATAAAACATACAAAATGGCAAGATATACAGGACCTAAATCACGTATCGCCCGCAAGTTCGGTGAGGCGATCTTCGGACCGGACAAGGCGCTCGCTCGCCGCAACTACGCTCCGGGACAGCACGGCATCAACAAGCGTAAGAAAGTTTCCGAGTACGGAACGCAGCTCATGGAGAAACAGAAGGCTAAATATACCTACGGCGTTCTCGAGAAGCAGTTCCGCAACCTCTTCGAGAAAGCACAACGCTCCAAGGGAGTCACCGGTGAGGTACTCCTCCAGCTCCTCGAGTCACGTCTCGACAATGTCGTATTCCGCCTCGGACTCGCACGCTCACGCGCTGCCGCACGCCAGCTCGTCAGCCACCGACACATCACCGTGGACGGACAGGTGGTCAATATCCCTTCCTATTCTGTCAAGAACGGACAGGTAATCGCCGTTCGTGAGAAGGACAAGTCGATGGAAGTGATCGCCGATGCTCTCAACGGATTCAACCATAGCAAGTACTCATGGCTCGAATGGGACGAACACCGCCTCGCAGGCAAGTTCCTCAACGTGCCGGCTCGCGCCGATATCCCTGAGAACATCAAAGAGCAACTTATCGTCGAATTGTATTCTAAATAATACCTAAACTAATGGCTATATTAGCATTTCAGAAACCAGATAAAGTCGTGATGGTCGAGTCTTCCGACTCCTTCGGCAAGTTCGAGTTCCGCCCTCTGGAACCTGGCTACGGCATCACGATCGGCAATGCCTTGCGACGCATCCTCCTTTCCTCCCTCGAGGGATTCGCTTTCAGCTCCTTCCGCATCGACGGCGTCAAACATGAGTTCGACGTGATCGAAGGCGTGGTCGAGGACGTGACCAATATCATCCTCAACCTCAAGAAGGTACGACTCAAACAGTCCGTCGCTGAGATCGAAACCGAGAAGGCTACCCTCACCGTCAGCGGCAGCGAGAACGACGGCGTGTTCACCGCGGGGCAGATCGCCAAGGCGCTCACGGGTTTCAATATCCTGAACCCTGAACTCGTCATCTGCCACCTCGACCCTTCCGCTTCGTTCAAGATCGAACTCAACATCACCAAGGGACGCGGATACGTGCCGGCAGAGGAGAACGCCCAGCCGAACGCTCCGATCGACGAGATCGCCATCGACAGTATCTTTACCCCGATACGCAACGTCAAGTATTCCATCGAACCGTTCCGTGTCGAACAGAAAACCGACTACGAGAAACTCGTCATCGAGGTCACGACCGACGGGTCCATCCACCCGAAGGACGCACTCAAGGAGGCAGCCAAGATCCTCATCTACCATTTCATGCTCTTCTCCGACGACAAGATCATGCTCGAACAGGAGAACGATGAGAAGGAAGAGGAATTCGACGAGGAAGTGCTCCACATGCGCCAACTCCTCAAGACACGGCTCACCGACCTCGACCTCTCCGTTCGCGCGCTCAACTGCCTCAAGGCAGCCGACGTCGAGACGCTCGGAGAACTTTGCCAGTTCAACCGCAACGACCTGCTCAAGTTCCGCAACTTCGGTAAGAAGTCTCTCACCGAACTCGATGCCAAACTCGCAAGCCTCAATCTCTCGTTCGGTATGGACACGTCGATTTACAAATTAGATAAAGAATAAAACACCACAATGAGACACAATAAGAAATACAATTCCTTGGGTCGAAAGGCACAGCACCGTAGCCTCATGCTCGCGAACATGGCCTCTTCGCTCATCATGCACAAGCGTATCGCTACGACCGTAGCCAAGGCTAAGGCGCTCCGCGTCTATCTCGAACCGCTCATCACCAAGTCGAAGACCGACACCACCGCTAACCGTCGTGTCGTTTTCTCCAACCTGCGTGACAAGTACGCCGTCAAGGAACTCTTCGGCGACGTCGCTGCCAAGATCGCTAACCGCCCGGGTGGCTATACCCGCATCCTCAAGACCGGCTACCGCCTCGGCGACGCCGCTCAGATGTGCGTCATCGAACTCGTGGACTACAACCCGGACTACTCCGCTAACAAGTCCGCTTCTTCCGCAGCCGCTCCTAAGAAGAAAACACGCCGTGCCGGTGGCAAGAAGAAAGCCGAAACCGCAGCCGAGGTCGAAGCACCGAAGGCAGAGGCTCCGGTAGAAGAGGCAAAAGCCGAGGAAGCTCAGGTCGAAGAACCAAAGGCTGAATAAAAACCACAACCGGATAATCACTCCAAAAAAAGACGAGGACCCCCTCGTCTTTTTTTTATCCCCTAAGTCCCATAGGGACGTTATAATACAGGCAGGGGTGGAGCGTAGCGGAACCCCTGCTATAAACGTCTATTCCTTATAGAACTCCGTAGGAGCGTCACCACCCCATAGCCCCAACAAAAGTCCCATCGGGACGTCAGAATACAGGCAGGGGTGTAACCCCTGCATAGAACGGCAGTTCTAAAGAAGAACCCCGTAGGGGTGACAGAATACAGGCAGGGGTGGAGCGTAGCGGAACCCCTGCTATAAACGCATCTTCCGCTCAGAACTCCATAGGAGCGTCACCCTCCAACCCGTCTAAAAGTTAGTCCCGTAGGGACGACAGAATACAGGCAGGGATGGAGCGAAGCGGAGTCCCTGTAAAGTCACCCTTTCCGTCACCCTCCCCACCCCTCACAATTCCCCTCCATCCCCCCCCCTCCATCCGATACTAAACAAATGTTAAAACCATAAACATCCTTCTGCCGCCCCCTTTCCTTTATCCGCTAACTATTTGATAAATTTTTTACTAAAAAAATGTGTAAATATTTGTAAAACTATTTGGAATATGTATCTTTGGGTGATTTTTCTGCACCAAAAGGCGGTGATGACGCTCCAAACGACACCACTACCCATGCGGAAATGACTGATATTCATGATAATAAAACACTGAATCCTATACTATGAAAACCAAAAAGATTCTCTCGTCCCTTCTGCTGACGGCACTCCTGTCACTCTCCTCTGCTGCCATGGCGCAGAAGGACATCCTTCTTTATTCGACCGACTTCACCGACTGGCTCCAGATGGACGGAACATCCGGCAGCAGCGACGACGTCTTCCAGGGCTCCGGTGCCGGCACCGGATTCACCCTCGGCGACAAACCGCAGGTCTTCCCTGACGGAACCATCGGAGGCGCTACTGGCTACCTCACCATCAACAACGGACCGAACAACGGCATCGACTGCAAGGAACTCGACTTCATCGCCGGCGGAGCCGTCGAGATCGAGTTCGTCAACAAGACCGGCAGCAATACACGCTGGGTCGGCATACAGGGTGCCGATGCCGTACTCGTCGAGTCGCTCGAACCGACCGACGGACGCTACGACCGCGCTCACGTCGGAACCCTCAGCGGTACCAACTACTCCGCCGGCACAGCGCTCGGCGACAAGACCGGACCGACAGCCTCCCTCTTCAACACATGGGTCGATGGCTTCAACGGCGTCGATAACAACGGCACCGGAGTCACCAAGGTCTCCTTCCGCCTGCCGGCTTCCTTTACCGGCACCAAACGGATCAAACTCGTCATGCACAAGGACATCGCCATTACCTCACTCAAGATTTATACCACCGTCGGAACCACCCCTTACGTCTCCTCGACCGACTATCCCAACGCCGGCGCCGACGGCTCCAAGACCTCTGCCGGACTCACCATCCAGGGCGCTGTGAGCGGACCGGCAGTCACCGGTACCGTCAATGTCAAGGCGTATAACATCACCTCGCCCGTCACCCTCTCCATCGAGGGAAAGGATGCGGCGAAGTTCTCACTCCCTCAGACCACCCTCGACAACGCCGCTGCCCTCGCCGGTGCCGACGTCACCGTCTCCTTCACGCCGTCTGTCAAGCAGGGCGCTTCCAATGCCTTCCTCAAACTCACAGCCGAGGGCGTCGCAACACCCTACTATGTCAACCTCATCGGTGTCTCCGGATCTGCCGACCCGGCGATCGTCGCCTCCACCTCCCCGCTCAACTTCTGGACCTACCAGACCGGCAAGTTCTCTCAGGTGCTCGACGTGACCGGACTCAACCTCACCGAGGGCATCACCGCCACTCTCTCCGATAATATCAACTTCGCCATCTCCTCCTCCGCGATCTCACTCCTCGACGCTACCAAGGGTGCTAAACTCACCATCACCTTCACCGGCGACATCGTCGAGGGTACCAAGAACGCTACCCTCACGCTCTCCTCTCCGGGAGCTGCCAGCGTCGTCGTACCGCTCGTCGGTGAGACCACCGTCGAGAAACCCGAGACCTACGACGTCAATTTCTCCGTCAGCCCGTCCGGTAGCGGATACATCGACCTCAACCCGTCCGGACATATCTTCAAGGTGGGCACCAAGGTGACCGCGACCGTCACTCCGGAGACCGGCTACGCCGTCTCCTCCTGGAGCGATAACGCCGGATCACGACGCACCTCACGCACCTGGACCATCGGACCGACCACCCCGCAGACGATCATCGTAAACCTCGCCAAGGGTACGCCGGCTCCTGACGACCCGACCGAGGCGGCAACCTCCTTCGTCGCACTCGTCCCTTCGGGCGTCTCCACCTCGGGATTCACCGCCAACTGGACCGCCGCGGCTGACGCGACGTCCTATACCGTCTCCGTCTATGACGCCGCCGGCAACCTCGTGACCGAACAGACCTCCGCCTCTACCTCCGTCACCATCTCCGGACTCACCGAGTCCACCGGCTACTACTACTCCGTGACCTCCGACTCCCAGACGCCGGGACAGTCCTCCACCTCGCGCGTGGGACCGTTCTTCACGCTCTCCGAGACCAAGGCATGTGGCGCGCAGTAAACCGTTAGACGTACTTTATACCCTAAGTCAGAAAGAAAAAAAACACCATACAGTATATGAAAAACAATGTCTTCCATTCGCTCCTTCGTCGCAGCCGGTCGCTGACACTCCTTTCGGCTTTCCTGCTCACGGGGGCTTCTGCTTTCGCCGTTCTCACCGAGCGTCCCGAACTCTCGTGGAAGGGCAACTACGACGTGAAGATGATCTCCTCACAGGGAATGCAGGCGGTCTGGCTGTCCAATACCACGCCGCTCACCGCCATCCGACCGCTCACCGACGAGGAGATGGCGTATGAATACAACTACATCAACAACGAGGTGCACATCGCCGGACAGGCAACGTCCTCCTACTGCGGCGTCACGCCGGCAATCATCCCGACCGCTCCGGCTAATGCCGTGGCAGTGTCACAGATCTATGCCGACTGCGATGACGACCCCTCGACGTTCCAGTCCTCCGCCGCCTTCCTCGACTTCGGCTCCGAGATGGGTTGTACCAAGGTCGTTGCCGCCTACCTCTACTGGGTCGGATCCTCTTCGACCGACGGCAAGCAACTCGCCGCTCACTCCGGCGTCGGATCCACGCTCCGCTCCATGCCGGCTGGCGATTGGGAAGGACTCGGTGGCAATGCCTACCGCACCGTCAAGTTCAAGGCTCCGGGCATGACGTCCTACGTTGACGTCACCGCCTCTCGCTACGACCTCAACCCCAACGGACAGGGCTCCGGCGACCGTAATATCTGCTTCGCCGACGTGACAGAGCATGTCAAGAACCGCACCGGCGGTCTCTACTGGGTGGCGAACCTGCGCTCCGGATTCGGTAAGGGTAGCGGTGGCGCTACCTCCGGATGGTCGCTCGTCGTGATCTTCGAACCGCCACAGTGCCCGCACCGTACCATCAAGATATGGGACGGCATGGAGGATATCTCCAAGGGCGGTTCCACCAATATCTCCTTCAGCTTCGACGCGGGCGACGTGCCGGCTTCCGGCAATAGCGTCTCCTACCTCGGTATCTCCGTCCTCGATGGCGAGAACGTCGCTGCCTACCTTATCAATAAGGGCGAGGCACCGGAGTTCCTCGAGTTCACCTCCTACCAGGGCAACTCCGCCGGAACCACCTTCAAGATCAACCCGTTCGCCGACGGACAGACCGCTCCGTTTGCCGGCGAACCGAAACCATGCTACGACGTCTATAATAAGAAGGGCGTCCTCCTCGGATGCGCCCAGGACGGATTCTCCGCTTCGCGCATCTCGACCTACGACCCTGAACTCGGAACCAACGGCAACGATGTCTCGCGCCTCCCGGCTCAGGCGAATACCCTCGGCTACGACGCACACCACCTCCGACTGCCGGCAGGTGCCATGGTGCCGAACGCGACGCGTGTCAATATGAAGTACTACGCCGGTCCGCAGGGTGGTACCTCGCCGTTCATGGCGTACATGGCCATCCAGACCCTCCAGCCGGAGATCGTCCTCGAGAAGTCCGCTCTCACCGAGGGGGCTGTTCCGGGCGGTAACTTCACCTACGAACTCAATGTCAAGAACGTCGGTACCCTCGCCGCTGCTTCCGGTGCCGTCATCAAGGATACCATCGACAAGACCATGGACTATGTCGGCAATGCCGTGCTCCTCGACCGCGACGGCAACGAGACACCTATCACCGCACAGGTACTCAACCAGGGTGCCGACGCCAACGAGGTCGTGACCTTCACCCTCCCTTCCGGTATCGAGGCTGGAAACGGTGTCAAGGCTTCCGATTCTCTTCGCGTACGTTTCGATGTTTTTGTTAAGGGACTTGACCGTACCGATATATGGAGCTATGGTTGCAACCGTTATGTTAAAAACAAAGCGACCATTACCTACTCCGCCGATGGCAATTCCTACAAGGCAAACTCCAATGCTACCGCCGGTTGCGACGGTGCCAGCGTCTATCTCTATACGCCGGTCTCCTCCGCCGAACTCGACGAGCAGTATAAGAATACGCATATCGTGACGCTCGACCTCGGGTCCAATGCGACCAAGCAGTATATCGTCCAGACCATCCGCGACTCGCTCGTCATCCAGCTCTCCAAACTCGGACTCCCGTCCTCCGACGCGCAGAAGTACGATGTCTATGACGTGACGCATACCGTGGTGCCGGCATCCGCGCTCTTCACCACCGACGAGGCGGTACAGTCCTACACTGCCGAGGCAATCCTCGACGGCGACTGCGAGGAGACCTATTCCTTCACCGTCAATGTCAAGGCGAAGCCGATTGTCAATATCGATACCGAGACCGAGGTCGGTGCCTCCGGCGTCGTTGCCAACGGCTTGACCTCTGCGCCGGGAGCTTCCGACGGTGCCGCTACGCTCACCATCCAGAACGTCAGCGAGGCAATCTCCTCCTATACCGTCAACGTGACCAACGCCTCCGGCGCTACCGTCTATACCGCTTCCTCTGCCGGAATCGGTACCACGACCTATACCGTCGGCGGACTCTCCAAGGGTGACTATACCGTCTTTGTGACTGATAACGAGGGTGTTGCGACGTCCTACACCATCACCATCGACGACCCGAACACCATGACCCTCTCCCTCTCGTCCTCCGCCGAGAATGGCAAACTCTGTAAGTACCAGCCGCTGACGCTCAGCGCCTCCGTGACCTCCGCTCCGGCTTCCGGCGTGACCTACGCTTGGCTCGAGGAGGGCGTCGCTACCGGCGAGACGACGGAGACCAAGACCGTACAGTCCTTCGCGCCGGCACAGAACCGCGAGGCGACCTACACCGTCTATGCCTGCGCCAATAATAATAAGTACCAGCTCTCCCAGACGGTCACCGTGACCGCCATCCCTACACCGGAGATCAAGGTGCTCCCGAGCGATACGGGATGCCGTGTCTTCACGCTCCCGACGTCCTACAACACCGTCAACGACAACTACCAGGCATACGACCCGGCAATCACCTCCGGCTCCTTCGCCGCTACCGAGGTGTCCGGCGACCCTGACATCGCCTCGGCGGATCTCACCATGTCCTACTTCTCCACCTCCGGCATGCCGATCCAGTCACCGACCATCGGACAGTCCGGCAATGTCGTGGCGCGTCTCACCGCCGACGGTACCTGCTACTCCGAGGCTACGACCTTCGTCTATATCAAGGACTTCAACGAGTGCTACCCGATCAACGTGCCTAAGTTCTTCTCGCCGGACGGCAATACCATCAACGACCTCTTCATCGTCTCCGGCATCGAACAGGAAGCCTATGACAATGAACAGCCGAAGATCGTCGTCTTCGACCGCTACGGCAAGAAGGTCTTCGACGGCGACCGCGAGGCACTCATCAACGGATGGGACGGTAAGTGCCAGGACGTTGACCTCCCTTCCGGCGACTACTGGTACGAGCTCACCTTCAAGTCCCTCAAGTCGCGCCACGGACACTTCACCCTCAAACGCCGCAAGGAATAACCCCCGCACGCGCATAGGGTAGAGGATAACTAGCCTGGAAAATAAGAAGGCAAGAGATGCCAAAGTAGGGCAGAGAAGGGGAGAGTAGGGGACTGACCCCCCTATACCCATCGCTATAACCCAACGGAAAACCCTAAAAAGAAGCGAGAAAACCCTAAAAAGAAGGGAGAGGACCAATCCCCTCCCTTCTTTTTAGGGCTTCTCTTTTTAGGGTTTCTTTTGAAGAACCCCGTAGGGGTGACACAATTTAGGCAGGGATGGAGCCCATAGGGCGGAGTCCCTGCAAACCAACGTTCGACCTTATAGAACTCCATAGGAGCGTCACCTCCCCATAGCCCCAACATAGTCCCATAGGGACGACAGAATACAGGCAGGGGTTTCAACCCCTGTAAACGAACGTTCGACCATATAGAACTCCGTAGGAGCGTCACCTTTCCAACCCGCCCGCCCAATTTTGGAGCGAGCCGAGCGCAGAGTCGAGTTTACTCGAACTCTGCCGAGGCGATGCCCAAAATGTCCTGCGAAGCTGGACAAAAAAACACCTAAATTCCTACCAATTACTCAAAAAAAAAACATAAATAAAATGTTAAAATTTTTTACGACCCAAAAAAAGGTATTATCTTTGTTGCGTATTATAGTGTATTGTCACATACTGACTATACACAACCCACTGTGAAACAAAAACATAACCCAAAATAACACCTATGTTGACTAACGGACTTACCCCTTCCTTCACCCGACGTGCCGCTTCCTTCGCGGCTGGACTCCGTACGATGATCCTTTCCCTGCTGCTCGCCGGCGGTCTTCTCACCGCCTCCGCTCAGGGACCTGACCGCTGCATGTTCGGCGACACCATTCTCCACATGGACTTCGGACAGGGTTCCGGCGTCTTCGGCTCCTTCTCCGCTGCCGGACTCTCATCCCTCAACTCCATCTCCTCCGTGTACCGTAGCTACGACCTCTCCACCACTACCGCTTTCTACGGCGGTGACTACTGTATCACCGACAATACGCACCCGCTGCGTATGATGACCGGACTCAAACACTACAAGTCCGGTAAGTCCGCCAACAACGCCTACCTCGTCGATACCCTTCGCGACCATACCCACATGGTTGACCCGTCCGTCACCGACGGACGCTACCTCCTCGTCAACGGTGACGTCAACCCGGGCGTGGTCTTCAAACGTCGCATCACCGAGCTCTGCTCCAATGCCGAGTTCGAGTTCGGTGCCTGGACCGCCTATGCCCATGGCAACAACCTCAAGAACACCAAACTCCAGTTCGAACTCTGGGCTGATGACCCGGGCGACGCCATCCCGACGTCCTCCGACGTCAATGCCGCCTTCGACTGGACCGTCCCTTCCGACGGACGCGGCGCCATGATACCGGTCTATGCCTCCCTCGCCGACAAGACCGCCGGCACCGTGACCACCGCCAAACTCCTCTATAAGTCCGCCGCCTTCGAGCCGCGCACGACCAAGGACATGCGCAACCGCACCGTCGATATCAACGTCGATGCCGAGACCGATGCCAACGGCTACGCCATCTACTCCCTCTCCGGACGGCCGGGGTCGAACCTCTACTTCTACAAGGACGAGAACGGACTCTGGTGCCAGACCGTCGTCTCCGACACGAAAAAAAACAAGGCGGGAGACTATGTCTATACCAAGGAAGGCTCACGCGTTTACTCCTCCTCCGAATACACCCAGCCGGTCTATGCCCTCTCCACCAGTGGTGATACCGCCTGGATCTATACCGACGACTCCGACAACTCCATCTACGCCTACTACGACCGCTCCGCCGGTGCGTGGTACGACCTCGAACTCAACGACGCCGGTACCGAACTCGCGCGTACCACCAACCCCGTCGTTGACGAGACCATCTACCGGCGCATGACCTGGACCACCGCCAACGGCTACCAGGTGCTCTCCGACGGCCACGGCTCCTTCGCCTACTACGACGGCGCTGCCTATAAGCGCATCACCGGCTCCTTCACACTCGGGACCACCAACCGCACCCTCGGCTCCGCCGACCTCGCCGTCAACGCCACCGCGCTCCTCGACTACGACGCCATGACCCCGACGCGCTACACCTATCTTTCCACCGCCAATGAGGAGTACGAGGTCGTCTCATCGCGCTGGACCCAGTTCCTTGACCACTTCAAACTCAAGGACGTCTCCTCCGTTTACCTCGTCCTGCGCAACGCCATCGGTAACAATACCGACAACGACTTCTGCGTCGATGACATCACCTTCCGGCCGTACTCCGCCTTCAACCTCCTCATCAACCTCTCCACCTCCTCCATCGATCAGGTCTGCGAGACCGGTATGGTCACGCTGATCTCCGACTTCGTGGCGAGTGAGAACCCGGAGGATGCCTCCGACGTTGAGGCACACATCGCCAACTATGGATTCCAGTTCCAGGGCTACGACCCTGACTTCGAGGAGTGGGTGCCGCTCGGCGGCGATATCCCGCTCCAGATACAGCGTATCAACGACCGACTCGAACTCACCCTGCCGCTCGACGAGTACAACCTCTACTCGCGATTCCGCCTCTCCGTGGCGGCAACGCCGGAGGGCTTCGGCGGTAAGTGTATCACCTTCGCCACGCCGGACGTGGCACGCAACGTCATCACCCAGGCGCCGTCCTTCAAGATCATCGGCAAGGACGTCTGCGACGACGGGGGCGATGACCGCACCGGACGGTTCTATATCGTACGTACCAACTCCGAGGCACCGACCCAGGACGACCCGTGGCGCGTCGCCGTCACCATGCCGGACGGCACCACCAAGATCCTCGAGTCCGCGGCGTGCGGCAAGGTCAGCTCCTATACACAGGGTGCCGACGGAGCGATCTCACATACCACACGCAACGAACAATAATTCCCCTTCTGTCTAACCTTCCTATAACCATAGAACGAATATGAACACCATGATGCAACATAAGGTTACGAACAACATCGCCTCCTCCATCTCCTCCACCGCCTCCATCTACAACGGCATAACACGACCTGATAAAAACTCATCGGATATGAACCGAACCGCTACACATAACCCGTCCTCCTCCTTTGGTAAGCACCTGATCCTGCTCGCCCTCATCGCCATGTCACTCCTCGGAGTACATCTTGAGGCTTGGGGAGTTGATTTTACTCCAGAGCAAATTGCTTCTGGTAGTTCTTCTGGAAATATATCGGTTAGCACGGCTACTTTGAGTACTGCCAACACGAAGCTTTGTACATCTCAGACTTCAGTTTCTTCAATAACTGCAAATAGTTCTGCTAATGCCAACTGGAATGATAAATATGTTCAAATACAAGCAAGTTCGGGCTATACTATCTCATCTTTAAATTTAAAAGTGCGTTCAAATGGTGACGGCTCCTCTGTTATCGGTGCAGTAGTATTCTGGAATGGTGCGGCATCATCCACGTGTGATAGTTATGCAACTTTTACAGCTCCAGCGAGAAATCAAGCTGATTGCGATGGAACCGTTTCAATTACTGTTCCAGCAGGTACCACAACTATTCGTATTTATAGAGGTCCAAAAATTAATGCTAGTAAGCAATTTGATAAATCTGGTTCAACAATAGGAGGCACATCAACATTTAATATTTTCGGAATTACCGCAACAGCCGTTGCCTCCGGTGGCGGCGACAAAACCGCACCTACGCTCTCATCTTCCAACCCGGCTAATGGTGCTACGAACGTGGCAACAAGTGGAACGATTGTTCTGACTTTCAGCGAGGCAATCAACTCTGTCGATCCAACCAAGTTCACCCTGACGGGTGCGACCAAGGGGGCTGTGGCCATCGACGGTTCCGACGCAACGAAAGTGAATATCGCCTATTCGGGTGCTGCTAACTCTGCTACCGTCACCCTCGCAACGGCTGCCGGCGCTGTAAGCGACGCTTCCAGCAATGCCAGCGCAGCACTGAGCGATATCTCCTTCACTACGGCCGCCGCTGCCGGCTACACCCTCACCAATGCGGTCAGCCCTGCGGGCTACGGAACCGTGAGCGTGGCTTCCGTTACCGGCATCACCTCCGGTACCGCTACCTCGTCCTCTTCCAATACCTATACCGTGGGCGGAACGACGGTGACCGCTACTCCGGCTGCCTCTACCTCCCAATATACCTATGCGTTCTCCAACTGGTCCGGACTCCCGGCTACCGTGACGGCCAACGCTACCGTGACGGCGAACTTCACACGTACCGGACGTGACTACACCGTGGCCCTCAACAACCAGTCCGCAACGACTGCAGGTGCAGCCAACGTGACCGCAACCTACGGCTCTGCCATGCCGTCCATCGCTGCCAACCTCCCGGCTAAGACCGGCTATACCTTCGGCGGCTACTACAAGAACGAGGCAGGCGCAGGCAACCAGTACTACAACGCTTCCGGTGCCAGCACACGCAACTCCGACTTCACCGCCGCAGGAACCCTCTACGCGAAGTGGACACAGACCGTGACCCTCAATGCCAATACCGCCAACCACGGATCAGGCTCCAACACCTCCGCAACCGCTACCTTCAACGGCACCGCCCTCACCGGCTTCACGGCAACGACTGCCGCTTCCGGCTATAGCCTCAAGGGATTCTATACCGCCGCTACGGGTGGCATCAAGGTCCTCAACGCCGACGGTACCTTCGCAGCCTCTGCCGTGACCGACTACATCACCTCATCCAAATGGACCAAGGCAGGAGCAACCACACTCTATGCGCAGTATGAGAAGAGTGATGATTGTATTACTATAACAAATTTTGAAACGAGTCAGCATAGTAGCTCAAGTAACAAACCTGATGCTGCTGGGAAATACATATATGGATATAAATCAACTGTCGATGCTGATCATGCGTTAACGATTACGACGTCAAATACTAATAATAAAGGTCAGAATAGTGGTGCTGACATGTTAGTTTACAATGGAACATCTATATATATATATGCAGATAACACTACAACGGGCGGTACACCTGCAACATTCAGTGATGTAAAATCTGTTTCTTTGAAAATAAAGAATAAACATGCGACGAAATATTCGACCTTAACCGTAAAGGTTGGTTCAACGACAATTGCTAATGCAGTCTCTTTGTCGGGAGCCAATAACTCCACATATACAACCTATACCTACAATAATTTATCGAATTTAAGTGGTAAGATTGAAATTTATAATGGAGGTAGTAGTTCAACAGACTATAATTTCTTTGTAGATGACATAGAAATTTGTACTTCTTCTTGCGACGCTATCTCCCCAACACTTTCCTATGGTAAGGTCGGTGGAACGACCCTGACTGTTGGAAACTCTTCCTCCGGTTCGCCTACCGTATCTGGTAATACCGGCGGAGGAACAGTGTCCTATTCTTCTTCCAATTCTTCCGTTGCTTCCGTCGATCCCTCTACCGGTGTTGTGACGGCAGTCTCAGCCGGCTCGGCTACCATCACGGCTACCATCGCTGCGAACAACGGCTACTGCTCCGGTACCGCAACGGCTAACTTTACCATTGAAGCCGCCTGCGGCTACGCTTCCAACCCGACCATCACCTCCGTACTCCCGGCTTCGACCAATACCTGCGCCGGCAATACCGTGGACCTCACCGCTACGGTTTCCAACGCTACGTCCTACCAGTGGTACTTCAACACCGTTAACAATACCTCTACCGGCACGCCGGTCGGCACGTCATCCAATACCTACCGCGCTACCGTCACCGGTACTCAGACCTATTATTATGTAGTGGCTACCAACTGCCACGGATCCACGACGTCCTCCACCGTCTCCGTCATCGGAGCCACCGTCTCCGCTTCGCTCGACGACGCCTCGGACTACGCTTCCTTCCAGAACTGCGGCAACGAGTCCTCAACGGCATCCATGACCGGCGGCACCGCCGCTTCCTACCAGTGGTACTCCAACACGACTAATAACAACACCACCGGTTCGGTCATCGCGGGTGCTAACTCCGCTACCTATACCTTCCCGACCACCACTACCGGTACCAAGTACTACTACTGCGTCGTGACCTCTACCTCCGGATGCACCGCCACCACACCGACTCGTAAGGTCACCGTCTCCGCCGCAGGATCGGTTTCCTCCAGCCTCTACTCAACCGTGCTGTCTTCATCCGGACTGACCTCGGGGGCGTCAATCACCGAGACTAGCAAAATTACTGGCTATGCTTCTTATTACGAGACCTCTTCCTCTACCGGTTATCTCGTAATGACGTTCTCACCGACACTCTCGCTCGTGAAGGGCGATACAATCCGGGTGACTTGGTCTCCGAATTCATCGAACTCACGTCAGCCGAACTACTCTGTCAATGGTGCTTCCGCCGTGAACTTTACCTCAAGGGCCGGTACGGGTGACTTTACTCAGGATATCATCATCGGATCCAATACGACCCTCTCTACGCTCAAATTGAGTGGCAAAGGATCAAATAATATCCGATTCAAACGCGTGGATATCCTCCGTCCTTCTTCTTGTACGCCTCCGACGAAACTCGAACTCGCCGGCACGGCGCCTTCCGTCAATATCAATACCCCGCTCGCCCTCAACGTGGCTGGCGGCAATGGCGGATCCATCGAATGGACGTCCTCTCCAGCCACCGCTACCTTCACCGGTAACATCACCGACGGCTATGTCTTCACGCCGTCCGCAGCCGGCTCCTTCCGCATCATCGGTGTGCAGGCTGCCTCCTGCGGCTACTGCGAGACGAAGGACACCATCAACGTGACCGTCAACTCATCCGCTACCTATGTCAATGCCGAACCGACCGCTATCATGGTGTGCGGTACCGTCTATACCGGCGTGGGTACGGGCGCTTCCAACATCCGCAAGAACGACCAGTGGGGCGCCGGCTCTGCCAACGTCACCGCCAACGGCATCTTCTCGCGCGTCGGCGACCCGGCTGAGACGGGCGACGGTTCCGGCTCCATCGACGGAACGCCGGAGTCCACAGCTCAGAACCCAATCTCCGGCGGAGCCTGCTACGGCGCCGAGGGAGGCGTGCTCAATGCCGCAGGGTCCTATAAGTTCTACTACGCTCCGTCCAACCTCGCATCCATCTCATCGTCCGTACCGCCGTACTCCAACGCACTGCGCTTCAAGGCACCGGCAGGTAAACTCACGTTCTACACCAAGGGCGCTCTCCGCCTCTATAAGAACGGTACCACCGTCAATATCGGCGCTGCCGAGGGAACCGAGGCAGTGACGACCATCGACGCTACAGGCGGCGACTACTACCTCTACAACCCGAACAACGAGACCAATGCCTACCTCTTCGGAATGAAGGCGATCACCGTCGATGTCAATATCTCCGGATCCTCCGTCGTGGCTATCGACGATGAGGCGACGCTCACCGCAACACCGTCCGGAACTGCCGCCACCGCCTATAAGTGGTACGTATCCGGCGCTCCGGGCACTTCGCTCGGCACCTCCGCGACCCTCGACCTCGCCGGACGCACGGGCGCCGCCGGCTCCACCGACTACGTCGTCGAGGTGCAGTCCGGCTCCGCAGCCTGCGCCGCTCGCGACACGTTCACCGTCTCCGTGATGGACATGTCCGATATCTGTAACGTCTATTTCAAGTTCCCGTACGGCACCGATGCCGCTACCAACGGCGTGACCAACTCCGACAAGATCGGCTATTCCACCGTCGGCGACCTCGCCAAGACGGGCAACATCGCCGCTAATAGAATCTGGTACGACGGCGTGGCTAAAAACCCGCGTATCGACGTAACCGGTATGACGTCCAAATCCACTGACCACGTCATCACCATCAACGTGACGCAACAGTACGATACGCTCTACATCTTCGGTGCCTCTGACGTTTCCGACCAAGCGGAAATGAAGCTCAACGTCTCCAAGGATGGCGGCGCTCCGGTGGCTACCACCGCAGCATTCACTTCCGGTACGGCTTACGAACTGCTCACCATACCGCTTAACCAGGGCAACGGCGTCTATACCATCTCCGGTACGCACCGCTGGGGTATCGCCGCGCTCATCCTCAAGGCGTGCGGCGGCAATGCCGATTGTACCGATCCGGTCATCTCCGTATCGCCTGCCACGAAGTCCATCGCTCAGGGCAAGACGTTCGACGTCTCTACCATCGTGGCTGAGAACGTGACGCTCTCCGGCGGTACCGTGACCTACTCCTCGTCCAATCCCTCCGTCGCTACCGTGACCTCCGCCGGCGTAGTGACCGGCGTGGCTCCGGGCAGCGCAACCATCACCGTCACCGCAACCGGCGACGGATCCATCCGATGCCCGCAGGCAGTGACCGCCAACCTCTCACTCACCGTCACCGAACCGGTTGACGTGGCTGCCGCATGCGGCGACCTTATCAACCTGACCCTGACGTCGAACAAGGCGGCTTCCGTCACCGGCGAACTGGCAGCCTACGCGACGGCAAGTGTCTCCACGTTGGCGCTCACCGACGGCTACGGTAAACTCAACGTTAAGAATACCTACGTCGGCGTCTCCCTCTCCTCCGGAGGTTTCCGCGAGGGAGATACGCTCACCGTGGACATGACGCCGGTGGACCACGACGCCGAACACGTCGGCAAACTCGTCGTCTTCTCCGACGCTGGTTCCACCATCCTGCAGACCTATACCGCGGGAGCCAATATCACTACCTCGACCTATAAGGTGATCTCTACCAATAGCACTCACGAGGTGGTTAAGATGATTCTGCCTTCCGCTACATCCAGACTCTATATCTACCGTACCGAGGCTGTGGTTCAGAACCCGTATATCAAGTCCATGAAGATCTCACGCCTCTGCTGCGCCGGACCGGTCATCGATGAGGCGAACTCAACAGACTGGAGCGATGTCGTTGCTGTTGGATACAATGAGGATGTGCAGTTGACGATGGTTGCCTCCCCGGCTGACGGCGCCTCCGAGCTGTCCTACAAGTGGTACAAGGATGGTGAACTCATCACCACCCCGTCCGCTTACAACACCGCTACCATCTACTATCCGGACAACCTCGACGACAACGGAGTCGGTCTCACTGCCGACGCTGAGTTCTACTGCGAGGTGTACGAGGCGGACTGTGCTTCCGGTACGACCTCCGGCACCTATCACGTCATCGTCGAAGCTCCGGATATCGAGGCTACCTATACTGGTTCCCTCACTCACTCCGGCTCGACCGAAAACGGCGGCTCGTTCACAATCCAGAATAACCCGACCGCTACGACGCAATCAGCGACTGTTCAGACGTTCCGTATCGATAACTTCGGTCACGCGACACTCAATATCTCCAGCATCACCTTCACTGGCGATGCGGCAACGGCAGGTGCTAAGGCGAGCATCAACGGCACAACCATCAACGCCGGGGCGACGAACAAGGCCATCGCCATTACCTACCCGTCACTGCCTCCGGGCACCTACTCCGGCGTGCTGACCATCACGTCCGACGACCCTGACGAGTCGCCTTACGTTCTCAACGTGACCTATATCATCCCGGCACAGGCGGTTAACGTCAGCACCAGCGGATGCAACGGCATCTCATTCCCGGCCAACAGGGCAGGAACCTACCGCGTACGTCTCTGCGAGGGTACGATCCAGGACAACCGCTTGCTCAAGTCGCAAGCGACCATCACCGATGCCGCTCCGACTTCCGTCTCCATCATCGGCGGTGCCAACTACGGCGCTTGGAAGGGATCCGCTACGGGTCTCATTCTCGGTCGCGCTTCCGACCCTGTCTATGGCAACTCGTCCTGCGCTTGGACACCGGATGCCTCCGCATCTTCCGAGGCGGGTTATATCATCGTGCGACTCACCGACCCGGATACGCTGCGCATGACGTTCTTCGACGCCAACAGCAACCGTGGCGTCTCCATCGTGCCGTGCAACGCCGACGGGTCCTTCACCGCGACACCGACCGCCATCAACCCGACCGAGGGAGCCTACAAGCTCGCTATCCATAAGATGGGTACGCTCTACTACCGTATCCAATCGACCGGGTCCGCATGGGCGAAGATCGCTTCCATCGGCGCTGACCGGTTCACCGACTGTGCGAATGCCGCTCCCGACTACGTCGCTCCGGCTACCGCCTCCACCTATTCCGCTACGACCTACTTCCCGGCTTGGGATACCGATAAGGGATACGCAACGGTACAGACTGTCACCGGTGGCGTAGCATCGAACCTCGACGCTTCTCCGGTTATCACGCTCTACAAGGCTCCGGGTACCCTCACGGGTCTTACCGGTGAACTCGTCGGAGCCAACACCGTACACCTCACGTGGAACGCTACCGACGGCGCTACGCAGTACCGCGTGACGCGCAACAACCCGAACACGGACTATATCACCACCGAAACGTCCTACGATGTGACCGGACTCACATACAACGGAAACACAGGCTATAACTTCTCCGTGACACCTCTCAACGGTACTGCCTGCGCCGGAACGGGAATGTCCCTGTCGAAGATCACTCTGCCACAGACGCACAACGTGACCATCAAGTTCGAGGATAAGTCCGGTACGGCAATCACCTCCGGCGTCAACGTTACGTCGAATGCCATCGTCTATTCGCCGAACTCCTCCGGTGAGGCATACGTCACCGTCGTGGACGGCGCCGTAACCTCCTTCCTCGCAGGAGCTACGGGTTCCTATTCCTTCGACCATTGGAACAAGGTGGGACGTATCTCTACTCCGGAAGCATCCTACCGCTTCTACCGCGATACCACCATCCACGTCATCTACTCCAGCGCATCCTGCGAGAACGACCTCAACTATGCAGGCGAGGACTCCTGGGCTGGATCAAGTGCGCCGTACAATACGTCGACTTATCGTAGTAATGCAAGCGTGTACACTCTATCTGTTACCAATGACGACGACAAAGGATCAAAATTCCTGAAATTAAATTACAACAATGCATATGTTAAGACGGCCTCGTCCGGCGATGTGGATTATACCTCCGTTTCCTTCGATGCCCGTATGGTTAAAACTAATTCAAGTAGTTATTACTCAACCATCACAGTGACGGCGTATGCATCCGACGGTACGACCGAACTCCTCTCCGAGGATGTCGTGACGTTCCGAGGTAACAATGGTAGCATCAACCCGAATACCGGCGATGTCAAGCTTCAGTCATTCTCCGTTTCGCTCCCGTCTGGAACCAAGTACGTTAAGATTTCTACAACTGGTTCAGGAGGAGGTGATGTTTCACCATTGTTCACTAATCTCAAGTTCTGTAAGGGTGCGGTGGTCGATCAGTCCGCCATTACCTATAACCCGGTTAACGGTGCCGAGAACGTGGCAGTCAACACCAATCCGGTAGTGACCGTTACCAACACCGGCACTACGCCGTACCGCCTCCTCGCCGACGGTTCGGTGGCTCCGCTCACCTCGTCGAATGCCAAGGCACAACTCTATAAGTACGACACCGAGACAAGCGGCTACGTCCTCGTGGACGGCGCACCGGTCGTAACGGGCACTGGCTCATCGCCGATGACCTTCACGTTCAACCACGGCGGCATCAACCTCGACTACTCGACGCAGTACGCCATCGTCATGGACTCCGTCTGCAACTCTGAGGGTGAACTCGTGACCAACAACCTCGCACTCTTCACCACCGTGGACCGACCTGCTCCGCAGATCGAGGTATCACGCTGGACTGCCGGAACCAAATATACTTATGACGACGGCTCAGAGTACTCGCTCGGATCGCGCTTCGCGTCCACGGCTCCGCTCAGCCAGACGTTCTACATCAAGAACAAGGGCACCGGAATGAGCACCGACGGTCTGAACGTGACACGCATCGAACTCACCGGCGCCGACAACCAGTTCACCATCACCGGCGTGACGCTCAAGGGCGCCTCCGGATCCACGAAGATCACCACCGCAGGGAAGGTCTTCACGCTCACCGGCTCCTACGTCGAGGCTGGCATCGACTCTATCCAGGTTGATGTGCGCTACACGCCGAACGGCATCATCGGATCCTACTCCAACCCGCTCCAGGTGACCACGACGAACAATACCGGCGGCGACAATACCTACGTCCTCACCCTCCAGGGTGCGTACGCCGACTTCGTACTCCCTTATACCTACGAGTCAGGAACGACCTCGACACACATCGGTACCGACTATATCCTCCACGACTACAGTTCCACCGCCGACGTGCCGACTCAGATAGGTCTGCCGGGCGATACCGCTCTCATCCCGCAGTATAACGTGTACAGCGCCGAGGGTAACTGCGGCATCAACGGCGAGTCGGCACTCCGTGTCGGAAACAAGGCAGGCTCACCTGCCGTTGACCGACGACTCCATATCGTCCTCGACCACTCGACCAACACCAATATCGACGGCTCGCTCGGTACGCTCACCATGAAGTGGTCGTCCGTGGGTGCTCGTAGGGTATATATCTGGAAGAAGGAGGGCGGAGTCGAGAATCTCATCTACCAGTCCTCGGCTTACGAGGCAGCACGCGAGTGCCACACGACACGCCTCACGGTCAATAACTGCGCCGAGACGCGCACCGAACTCTATATCGGCTTCGAAGGACCGACACCGGACGCTCTCACGACCATCAACTATCTGAACATGACGAAGTGTAACGTCGAGGAGAAGTCCGCCAATGCCGAGATCACCGGCATGGAGGGCGACTGCGTCAACAGCGCCTCCGTGCAGGGTGACCATATCTACCTCACCATGAACTCCTGCGCTGCTTGCAGCACCGGAAGCTACAAGCCGACGACGTTCACCGCAACCGAGATCTCACACTCCGTGGGCGCTTCCGTCTCGCCGGCAGCAGGGGAGGTAGTCACGGTCAATGACAAGGGCTATTTCGAATACACCGTCACCGCAGCCGACGGTACCTCGTCGAAGAAGTACTTCGTCTCGATGATCTGCCCTTCCACACAGTCGAGCAACGTATGCCACTCCGACACCATCGAGGTCATCGTGCCGAACATGGTGGCAGGAACCGATACGACGCTCTCCGTGGCACGCATCTCCAGCCGCAACGACGACGGAACATCGTCCTGCGTCATGCCGGCAACGGGTGCCGGTGCCAACTCGACAATCCACTACATCCAGGAGGCAACCGAAGGATCCTACCAGCTCGACGGCCCTACTCAGGTCTGCGTCGGCTCACAGGCTACCTACCGACTCGTCAACGTGCCTGACCTCACCAACCCGGTATTCACCTGGCGTCTGGAGAAGGCAAACAACGAGGTGGAACGCTTCACCGTGGTCGGCTCCGGAGTGGAGGAGGAGGTGACACACACCGGCGGCAACGACACCACATGGTACGTCCTCAATACACGTGAACTGAAACTGCAGGCTCCGGAGGCTCCGACTGAACTGCAGCGACTCAAGGTACGCGTGACCTACGCCGACCCGGCTTGTGCCGTCATCGTCGCTCGTGGCGAGATACAGGTACGCGCCACTACAGGCGCTCCAACCGCCATCGCGTCGTTCACCGGCGGTTGCGTCGGCGAGAACAGCATCCTCGTCATCCGTGCCAACAAGCCGGCAGGCGATATCGTGCAGGCAACGTCCTTCACGTGGGATGTGCGTAAGGTCGCTCCGAACACCGCGGTGACCGAAGAGTCCTTCGCAACGCTCGACCGACTCTCGCTGACCTACCAGACCGAAGACCTCGCCTACGTCAACATGCGTGGTGTCACCGGATCGCCTGACCTCTACGTCAAGGTAGTCGCAGCCAACGCCTGCGGTACCACCGAGACAACGCCTCCGGCGAAGGTGGACTATAACATGCCGAAGACGACATGGCTCGGAACAACGTCCAACGACTGGTTCGACAACGCTAACTGGTCCGACCGCGTACCGGCTGCCTGCACCGACGTGACCATCCAGGAAACAGGTGGCGACGTGCTCTACTATCCGGTCATCGACGTCACTTCGGCGAAGAACCCGGGTGTCGAGGCTCGCACTCCTCCGCGTCCTGCTTACTGCGCGAACGCTGTCTGCGACGAGATTACCTTCATGCCGGGCGCCGGCGTCAAGGGCCTGGACAGACTGACCTACCGACGCGCATACGTCAAGGCAACGTTCCGACGCAACCAGTGGTACACGCTGACCGCTCCGCTGAAGAATATGTACACCGGCGACTGGTACTACGACGGTAAGCCGATTACCTATACCAAGAAGTACAACTGCCCGAACCCGCAGACGCATGTGGCGGCTACCACCGGATGGACTACCGCGTTCAATACGCTCAACGAACCGGTTCAACCGGGTGTCGGTTTCGCTTACCAGGTTTCCAACCAGTCGAAGATCAACGGCTGGAAGGCATACGCTACCAACAATGAGGATCAGTCAGTGACCTTCCCGCGCATGACCATGGACTCGACGCTCATACCGCGCGTCTATGACTACTCCGTCATCTCCGGCGAACTGCTCAAGACCGAGGGACATGCCTATGACCTCAACCCGTCGGAGGAGAACTACCGCTTCGCTTGGGACGGCACGGCAACGAATGCGACCTGGACACTTGCTAACAATACGGTCAGCAGCACGACCTTCCTCGTGGGTAATCCGGTCATGACGCACCTCGACCTCGCCGCATGGCAGGGCATGAGTGGCCACGGAAGCAATTTCACGACGACCTTCCGCTTCTGGAACGGTTCGACCAATACCGGCGTCATCGTCGATGACGAGCACTCCGCTACCGCCGCTCCGGGTACCACCGCCATCGTTCCTCCTATGCAGGCGTTCATCGCTACCCGCGCTGCAGGTGCTGCGAAGTCGGTAACGGCGAAGTTCGACCATACCCAGGCTTACTATGTCAAGGACGACGACGGATCCGTGAAACTCCGCTCTTCCGCAGCCAATGCCAACCCTGTGCTCTACGTCTCCGGCAACGATGGCAAGACCACCAGCTGGCTCTCTATCGGACGCCGCGACGGCGCTGCCGACGACTACGTCGAGGGCGAGGATGCTGTGAAGTTCTTCTACGACGAGGCGGACAACGAGATCTATACGCTCGCCGGCGGTGAGATGCTCGACATCAACCGTTTCTCCGGCCTGCCGTACGAGGCTCCGCTCGCCGTGAAGTCTAAGAACGGCGAGGGACAGATCGCCTTGAACTTCCAGGGCGCTGAGGAGTTCGAGAATATCGACGTCGTACTCATCAACCGCGCGACGGGAGATAGCATCAGCCTCAAGGACGTAACGGCTTACAACTATGCGTTCAACGCCGAGACTCCGGAGAACAACCTCTTCGTACGGTTCTCCGATGCCAACAACATCACGACCGACAATGAGGAGGTGGAGAACGACCTCGCTGACAACGACGCTAAGAACATCCAGATCTTCGCACGCGAAGGCAATACGATACGCGTGATGTCAACGTCGAACAACCCAATCGCCAGCGTCTCCGTCTTCGACGCTACCGGACGACTCATCATCCGGCGCGACGGAATAGGCAAGTCGCTCTTCGACCTGACGCTCAACAGCGGTTCACGCGCCGTTATCGTGAATGCCGTGACCGAGAAGGCTGTCAAGTCCGCAACGATCCAACTCCGTTAATCACCGCCTGATCTGGCACGATTAATGCAGTAACCAAATAAGAGAAGAGGGTCGGAACTCCGACTCGGTGCTCCGACCCTCGACCCTCTGAAAAAAAATAAACGATATTCCCGATGCAGACAACCAAAGGAGCACCGATACGGACCTCCCGTCTGACCGTGAATTGTTAAAAATCAATGTCTTTATGCCCGCTTGGCATGGATATTCGAAAAAATAGTCCTATCTTTGCGCCCGCATCAAGAACAACACAAAAAAACGAATAACCCTCTGAAAACAAATAACACCTGATGAAGAAGTTAATTGTTTCTCTTATGATTGTTCTGGCATCCTTCTCCGGTGCCTCCGCTGTTTCTTTCCCGACGGAAGGACTCTCCTCCGGCTCCAACGGCATGCCCGGTGATCCTATGGACCTGCTGGAAGACGACCTGACGGACGAGGAGAACAACGGCGAACTCTACGGTACCATCGATGAACTCGGCACCGACCTCGGCGACGAGCAACCGACGGCAGTCATCACCATCTCCGCCGGAGGTCGTGACTACGAAGGCGTGGTGTTCGGCGCACGGCAATATGCCGAGGGCGAACTGGCAACCATCGGTCTGCATACCTACCGCATGAGTGCTACGGGTACCCTCAACGGTACCTCCGTGACAGCCCCTTACGGCTACCTCTTCGCCACCGACCCGACCGACGGTACGGTCTGCAACTTCTCCCCGGATACGGCTCAGGGTGACTCCGGAATCCCGGTCTTCGTCCTCCCTGTCACCGACGGCATACCGGCATTCATGCTCCTGGCGCTGCTCTCCCTCACCTATACCCTCTACCGCCGCCGCCTCAACCAGGCATGACAACGATCCCAAATTCATTTTATTCCCCATAACTATCCCCCATAAATAACCCCCATAAAAAAACGGCTCCCCGCCGTTTTTTTTTATACCCGTTCGGATAGAGGAAAGGGAAAGGGAGAAGTGATGGAGAGATGGAGTGATGGAGAGAAGGAGAGATGGAGGGGGAAGAGATGGAGGGGGAAGAGATGGAGGGGAGAGATGGAGAAGGGGAGAGTAGGGGACTGACCCCCCCCCTTCTTTTTAGGGTTTCTTTTTTATTGAAACAGAAGGAGAGAAGGTTAGAGAAGGAGATGAGATGAGAGGACGGATGGAGTAGGACAGTGGGGAAAATGTAGTAGTGGAATAGTATCATATAGTCCCGTAGGGACGACAGAATACAGGCAGGGGTTTCAACCCCTGTTATAAAACGCCTCTTCCTCTCAAAAGTCCCGTAGGGACGTTATAATACAGGCAGGGATGGAGCCCAAAGGGCGGAGTCCCTGTATAAAACGCCCATTCCGCACCGAACTCCGTAGGAGCGTCACCACCACCATAGTCCCCAATTTTGGTGCAAGCCGAGAGGAAAATAAATTTATTTATTTTCCCGAGGCGAAGCCCAAAATGTCCAACTTGTTGGACAATTTTGGTGCAAGCCGAGCGCAGAGTCAACTTTTTATAAGCCAAATGAGCAGAGTCAAGCTTGCTTAGGCTCTGCCATGGCAAGAAAAAGTTCTTTATGAAATAAAAAGTTCACTTGAACTCTGCCGAGGCGCCGCCCAAAATGTCTTGTAAAGCAAGACAAAAATAGTCCCGTAGGGACGACAGAATACAGGCAGGGACGAAGTAAAACGGAGTCCCTGTATAAAACGCCCATTCCGCACCGAACTCCGTAGGAGCGTCACCACCCCATAGCCTATACGCATAGTCCCGTAGGGACGACAGAATACAGGCAGGGATGGAGCCCAAAGGGCGGAGTCCCTGTATAAAACGCCCATTCCGCACCGAACTCCGTAGGAGCGTCACCACCCCATAGCCTATACGCATAGTCCCGTAGGGACGACAGAATACAGGCAGGGGTTTCAACCCCTGTTATAAAACGCCTCTTCCTCTCAATAGTCCCGTAGGGACGACAGAATACAGGCAGGGACGAAGTAAAACGGAGTCCCTGTATAAAACGCCCATTCCGCTCAGAACTCCGTAGGAGCGTCACCATCCAACCCGTCCATCCACCACCCACCCGTCTGCCCAATTTTGGAGCAAACCGAGTGGAGAACAAATAAATTTGTTATCCCGAGGTGCCGCCCAAAATGTCTTGTAAAGCAAGACAATCTATCTAAAAACAACCAATTCCCCCTTTTTGGGTGTCTGATTATTCCCTTTTTCCATCCTTTTCCCATCTTCCAACCCCTGTCTTTTCGTCCGGAATCGTCCGTTCGACCTGCTCTCCAACATCTTTTGAAGACGACCTGCTGCAAAACATGTTTTAATATCCGTTAACAAAAACAATCGTTCTGACGGAAAATATTTAATATGCTAATATACTGATTATCAATATTATTATGAATAAAAAACCCAAAATAATGTAAAAAACATGTTGTATAACATATTTATTTTTTTTAGGTATTTCGCTCTTTTTATTTTAAAAATATATAATTTTGTGGAGTTTATGTGTATAATATGCGCTGGCGTGTGGGTGCCTGAAACACTCTAACAAACAAATTCACAGACATTTGCACCACCGCTATGAAACGGAAATGACCGACCGCCCAAAGTCGGAATCTCCGCCATGAACCATAGACAGACCGACCTTAAATCTCCAGGCGGAGCAACGGACCGACCATCCGGCAACCTGCCTCAGAGACGGTGAAATAAAACGGACACGCAACGTATCGCCAAGGGGCGGGGAGCGGTCCGGACAGGAAACCGACAAAGAAAAAATAAAATTGATATATACTATGAAACAACACCACTCTCAGTGTGTAAAGAACCTTCTGCGCGGAACGGTTCGTCTTACCAATCTGATGACTCGCCTCTCGGCATCTGCACGCCGCCATCTGGCGCGTGCGACGATGGCAGCTCCTATACACAGGGTGCCAACGGAGCGATTTCACATACTATACGCAACGAACAATTATTCCCCTTCTGTCTAACCTTCCTATAACCATAGAACGAATATGAACACCATGATGCAACATAAGGTTACGAACAACAACCTCCACAACTCCGCCTTCTTCGCACGACCTGATAAAAACTCATCGGATATGAACCGAACCGCTACACATAACCCGTCCTCCTCCTTTGGTAAGCACCTGATCCTGCTCGCCCTCATCGCGTTCTCACTTCTCGGAGTGAATGTTACGGCGTGGGGAGCGGAAACAATAAATGAAGGAACATATTCTACTCAGGTGATTTCTTCCGATGGTACAAGTTCAACCTGGACTTTTATAACTCCTGGTTCTCAGGTAACTATACCTACAACACCTTCTGAAACGACAGATAATGATATTATCTATGTTCCTAGTGGAGGTAGTAAAATGAAATTTACTAGTGGCAATGGATTTTCTTGGGCGGGCACGAGTGATGCATATATTCCTGTTCCGTCAAATGGAGCAGGTACTATTTCTATGACGGTGAAATCTGCGTCAGATGGCAGATGGCTTCAATTATATGTAGCAGGAGTAGATCAAGGTTCCACAAAACGTTTGTGGTCGAAAGAAGCCAATCCTGCAACAGAGGAACGCGGCCCTCGTTCTTTTACATTTACATCAAGTGATTTGACAACAAAAGGAGGAAATACATACCTTCATTTAAAAAGCAATGATACGGAACTTAAAATAGCAACAATTTCTGTAACATTAACTTCAGGGTCTTATACATCCTCCGGCGGCGGCACAACGCCAACGCTCACCGTCTCGCCAAACTCCCTCACCGGACTCACCAAGAACATCGCCGCCGGCGGCGCGACCTCGACGGCATCGTTCACCCTCTCGGGATCGAACCTCACCGCCAATGCGGTGGTGACGGCTCCGGAAGGGTTCGAGATCTCGAAGAACGGAACCACGGGCTGGGCAACCACCCAGACCTACACCCAGACAGCGGGCAGCATCACGGATCAGACCGTCTATGTGCGCCTGAGTGCCACCACGACGGGCACGAAGACGGGTACTCTCACCGTGACCAGCACCGACGCTACGACACGCAACGTCTCACTGAACGGTACGGTGGTCGATCTCACGCCACTGCCAACGCCGACCGTCGGCGCGCCGACGGACGCCACCGCAGGGGGATTCACCGCCAACTGGACCGCCGTGACGGGTGCCTTGGGATATACCATACATGTCTATAAGTCCTCGACCGGCGCCGAGGTGACTACCGTCGAGGTGCCTTCCTCTTCGGCTACCTCCGCCGGCGTGACCGGACTGGAACAACTGACATCCTACTATTTCAAGATCGAGGCGAAAGGCAACGGCAGCTCGTCGGGCAACTCCGCACTCTCCGCCGCTTCCTCCTCTATCTCCACGACCAAGGGGTCGGACGACATGGTGCTCTGCATCTCAGAGGGATTCGAGGAACTCGTGCCGACCGGCACGGACAACTCCTCGAACTGCTCCAACGACCTCACGACCCCGACGGTGATGATGCGATACACAACAGACGGCTCTAACACATCGAAGTGCGATAAAGCACTCATGGGCCTCTCCTCCGGCAACTGGCCTTCGACTTACATCGGAGCACGGGGTGGCGACCTTACACACAACGGAAGTACGCGTGCCGTCTATCTCTACCGTGGCGGTTATGTCCAGACTCCGACCCTGGTGATGCCGAAGAAGATTGAGTTCTATGTGCGCCCGAAAGGGTCTATCGACGCCAAAACGACCGACCGCGGATTCCAGGTCCTGGTGGACGGGACTGCCGTGACGTCCGGCGTACTCGTCAATGACGTGGAGATCGGACAATCGACCACCGCGTTGCCAAGTTTCTCCAGTTCCGGCAACGGCATCATCCGACTCGGCTCCACGAGCAACTGGTTCAAGGTAACCGTACCGCTGACCACCTCCAACACCACCGTACAGATTCTGTCGGTGGCGGGCAATGGAGCCAGCGATATGTACGTCGATGACATCTCCGTCTATTGCGACCCGCAAGAACTGACCATCTCGCCGGAACTGACCGGACTGAACTATGTCGAGGACCTCGGTCCGTCGCAGGTCGAGACGATCATCCTCACCGGTACCGCCCTCCCTGTGGAGAACGGAACGGCAACGCTGACGGGCCCGTCGAACTTCGAAGTGTCGATGGACGGCGGCGCTACCTGGAGCACCGGAACCAAGACCTTTACCTACGAGGGGGACAACTTCACACGCTCCGTCCTCGTACGCCTGCCGGCAGGACTCACCGCCGGCGCAACGGGAACACGCACCTTTACCGACCTGTTCACACTCAACGCGACCGGCTACCAGAAGACCCCGCCGACCATCAATGTCAGCGGTAAGGTAACGCTCTTCCCGGTAGCCGTGAACTGCGGCGAGACAGTCGATATCGTCAATCTCAAGGGAACCGAGGCAACCCTCTACCTGGTCGATGCCGCCAACGGCGAGAACTGGACCAAGTCGGGTTCCGTAAGCCACGGCACCAACATGATCAACGGCAACGTCATCCAACTCGAGAGCGGCGCTGCCCTTATCTCACCGTCGATCAGCACATCGGAGTACGACCTCACGTCGCTCTCGTTCGACGTGCAGCCAAGCAGCAAATCCGATCAGAACTCCGTCATCATCCAACTCTCCGGACCGAACGGATACCTCATCAACGACGCGGTCGTCTATTCACAGAAAGCGGTGGACCACTACTCGGTTGACCTGAGTGAGATGGAGGCAACCGGCTCCTACACGCTGCGTCTGACTCCGAACAAGAATACACACTATATCTGGAACGTCAAGGTGACGGGAACGGCCAAACGCAAGTTCTCGTTCTCGCCGGCGACACTCACCGGCTTCCAGTCCTACCCGGACTGCGCGTCCGAGGTCCAGTCGTTCAAGATCTACGGCACCTGTCTCGATGACAATAGCAGCATCAACCTCGAAAGCAGCAGCGGTGCCTACGAGTTCTCTCTCAACGGCACGAGTGGCTGGAGTTCCGCTCCTTCCTATTCCTACACGGGTGAGTTCCCTGTTTCCGGCATGACGGTCTATGTCCGCCAGAAGAGCGGCGTGACGCCGGGAACGGTCCAGGAGGATGTCAAGGTGACCAACAACCACAAGGGATTCGCCTCCTTCGCCCTGAGCGGCGAGGCAGCGTCCTCGACGGGATGGACCCCGACCGACGGTACGGTATTCAACTTCCAGTCCGCCGGAAGCACTCAGGAGACGTTCGTCATCCCAATCGAGGGTGACAAGTTCTGCCAGCCGCCGACGGCGACGACCTCATGTCCGGGACTTACCCTGAGCAACTGTAAGGAGGGAACGTACGCCAACTCTACGACCTTCTCCGCCGACTATACGGACCGTAACCTCTACCTGCGCTATACGCCGGGTACGCTGACCAACTGCGCGGTCAATATCACCGCCGGCGGCGAGACGCACACCATCCGCGTCAACTGGAACGGCGCGACCGCCATCGCCAATGGCGTGCAGCCGTCACGGAATACCGTCACCATCGGCGCCTCGGGCTACGGCTCCGTCGGTGTGACCAAGAAAGGCTCCCTCGACGACAAGAGCGAGGTGACCGTCACCAGTACGAAATTCGAGTTCTCCATGGGTAACCCGCAGTTCGGCGACTTCGTGCCGATGGAGACCTTCCTGCTCTCCGAAATGCAGGGAACGCTATACGTACGTCCGAAGGCAGGAACTGCCTCCGGCGACTCTGAGAGCGTGACCATCGCCACGGCAGGCGGAGGCACCGCAACCGTGAATATAACTGTCGAATAAGAAACCAACCTATGCATCAGAATACCATGAATAACATCGTGAATCAACTCAGCGAGATGATAGGTCTCAGGAAATCATTGAAACGCGTGTCGCTCCTCGTGGCATCCGCAGTCTTCCTTACGACATCGGTATATGCCGTGTTCGACGATACACGTGTGACGGTGACCGGCAACTACAAGGTGGTCATGATCGGCGCTTCGTCGCTCGTACCGGCTACCAACGTCTGTCCGGGAACCGATGACGTGAACAACGACTATAAAGACTCTAAAGCCGCTTACTCGACCAAGGCGGGCGGAACGACGACCACTGCCGCACAGAGTTACAGCTCGGCGCAGGTGACCGAGAATATGATCCCGGCAGGCTGTGCGACGGTGGCGAAGGCGTACCTCTACTGGGGCGGCTCCTATGAGAATTCGGGAAACCCATGGACCGAACCCGTCTGGATCACGGGACCGGACGGCGTCGAACATGCCGTGACACGCTCCGCCTACGGATCGACCCCAGGCGCCTCAGAGGACGACCGTCAGCCATACTGGGCGTATGCCGACGTCTCCACGCTCCTCGCGGGAAGCACGACCGGTACGTTCGGCGTGCGCGGCGTCTCCTGTAACTTCAGTAGCGGTGCCGGTCCTACCGCGGGTTGGAACCTCGTGCTCCTCTACGAGAGCCCCGAATACCCCGCTACGCAGTTCATGCTCTACGACGGAGCATCGCCGGCAGGTACGGGAGACGGTAACCAGCCCACCATGACCAAGACCGTGACCTTCACGCCTTATGCCGCAGGTAATATCTACGGATCGGTCGGCATCGCCGCCATCGACGGCGACGTGGGCTCCAAGACCGACGACGTGACCTTCAAGACAAACAATGGAACGCCGCAGAATCTGAACGAACTGCGCGGTGCAACCGACTTCTTCAACTCGACGATGAGTTACGAAGGCGAGTTCATGACGCATACCCCGAACTGTCTCAATACGCTCGGATACGATGCCCACCACATCGAACTGCCGGAGGGCGCCGTGACCAACAAGGACAATCAGGCGACCATCACCATCAAGTCCAAGGATACGTACGTCGTTCCGTTCATGATGTACGTGGCAATCCGAAGCGAGGTGCCTCACCTGGTTGTCTCCAAGACCCCTTCCTCCTCCATCCTCAACCTCGGACAGACGTTCAAGTACTTCGTCGAACTGGAGAACGACGGCGGTAAGCGTACATGGGCGAACCACACCGAGATGCTCGACACGCTCGACTACAACATCGACCTGGTTGCCAATACCGTGAAATACAGTCTCAACGGCGGTGCCCAGCAGACAGCGGCCTATACCTTCAACGCTGCCACACGCCAACTGCGCGTCTATAACCTGCCGGCAATCCCGGCAGGACAGAAACTCACCATCTCCTACCAGGTGAACCTGAAGGACGCGACACACGGCGACCTGTGGCGCTATGAGTGTATGAGGTCGGTCTATAACCGCGCCAAGGTGACCTACTACGACGAAGACCGTCAAGCCCTGCAGCGCACCGCCTTCAGCGGTGAGGTGGGCTGCGGCGACGGCGATTACACCAAGATACCTATCACCGCCGACTTCGACTCCTATATCCACTCCAGCATCACACACAACGTGACCGAAGAAAACGGATCCGTCACGCTGGAGAACTACCTGAAGTCCGTCCTGAGAACTGAACTCGGCGAGAGTTACAGCGTGGACGGAACGGGTGGCGTGCCAACCTTTACCTACTACCAGCAGAACAAGACAACGACCGTCTCCGGTAACCTCAATATCAACAACAACGCCACACAGACCTACTACGCCAAGCGTACCATCCAGACGTTGCCGGTCAAAGGAGGAACCTGCAGCGAGGAAATCGAAATCATCCTCAACCGCAAGCCATGTAACCTCACCAACGTGACCTTCGAGGCAACACAGACGAACTGCGCGGGATACGAGGACGGAACCGTGTCGTTGCTGAATATCTCCACGGCGCAGGAGATGAACAAAGGGTGTGTCTATACCCTCGTCAGCGGAACCGTCGCTGACCCGACCGGCGTCACACCGGCCAATACGCTCGCGACCTACGAGACAAAGACCGAGACATCGCACACGTTCACGGGACTCGCGGTAGGCAACTACTCCGTGATGTTCACCGACGGACTCGGATGTAAGGTGATCCGCTCCGGCGCAGTGACCGAGCCGACCCCAATCACCGTTCCGATTACCTCGACGGCAGCGTGCGTGGGCTCACGCGTGAGATTCACCGCCGCGGCGACGGGCGGAACAACCGGAACCGGCTATACCTATAAGTGGTACCGCTCCGCTGACGGATCGACCTACGAGGAAGACCCGACACAGACGGGAAATACCTACGACGTGACCTCGAACCTGACGAATATCTACGTAAAGGCAGATGCCTACTCGACCATCGCCGAGTGTAACAACGCCGAGTGTAAGGGTACGGGAACCGGAAGCGTGACGCTGTCACTGAAACCGGAACTGACACTTGACGACGACGAGATATGCCAGGGCGCGTCCGTGACACTGACCCCGACCGACGCTAACAGCGCAACCATCGCGACACGCAAGTGGGAGTCCTCGACCGACGGTACGACCTGGACCGTCATAGCCGGACAGACGGGCGCATCGCTCACACAGTCACCTACCGTGACGACACACTACCGCGCAACGTTCACTGCCGTGGGCGGATGCGAGGACGTGGTGACGGCAACCGTGACCGTGACCCAGAAACCGACGGCGACCGTCAGCGGAACGACCTCGATCTGTCCGGGCGGAAACGCCGACCTGACACTGACCTTCACGGGTACGCCACCGTTCAATTACACGCTGAACGGCGAGGCAGGCACGAGCAATGACCTAACGAAGACCGTGACCGTAACGCCAGCCACGACGACGACCTATACAATCTCGGCCGTTTCCGACGCTAACTGCGCCGGTACGGACTTCGGCGAGAGCGCGACGGTATCCATCTACACCAGACCGACGGCGACCGTCAGCGGAACGACCTCGATCTGTCCGGGCGGAAACGCCGACCTGACACTGACCTTCACGGGTGTGCCACCGTTCAACTACACGCTGAACGGCGAGGCAGGCACGAGCAATGACCTGACGAAGACCGTGAACGTGACGCCAGCCACGACAACGACCTATACAATCTCGGCCGTGTCCGACGCTAACTGCGCCGGTACGGACTTCGGCGAGAGCGCGACGATAACGGTGAACGACCGTCCGACCGCAACGGTAACGGGTACAACGGCTATCTGTGCCGGCGATCCGGCAGGAGCCAACCTGACACTGACCTTCACGGGTACGCCACCGTTCAACTACACGCTGAACGGCGAGGCAGGCACGAGCAATGACCTGACGAAGACCGTGACCGTGACACCAGCCACGACGACGACCTATACCATCTCAGCCGTGTCCGACGCTAACTGCGCCGGTACGGACTTCGGCGAATCGGCTACCATCACGGTGAACGACCTGCCGACCGCAACGGTAACGGGTTCGACCGCTATCTGCAAGGGCGACCCGGACGGTGCGAACATCACGCTGACGTTCACGGGCAAGGCTCCGTTTACCTATACGCTGTCCGACGGTACGACGACGACCGACGGTACCAGTGAGGGAACCACGAAGGTCATCAATGTCAAACCGGACGCAACGACGACCTATGCCATTACCGCCGTACATGACGATAACGGATGCGACGGAACGGAACTCGGCGCGAGCGCAACCATCACGGTAAACCCACTGCCGACCATCGAGACACAGAACCTCCAGGTATGCGTGGGCGCTGCAACCGCCAACCTCAATGATGCCATTACCAATACGACGGCGGGAGTGAACTACTCCTTCTACACCGATGCCGAGGCAACGGCAGCCGTCGCTACTCCTACGGCTGTGGGTAAAGGCACCTACTTTATCAAGGCAGTCACGCCTGCCGGATGCTCGTCAGTGAGCGGTCCGGTGAGCGTAACCGAATACATGAAACCGATAGTAACCATCGACGGAACGGACGAGACCTGTCCGGGAACGAACGTCGAACTGACGGCAAGCAGCCTCACGTTCGCTTCCTACACATGGACCAACGCAACGGAGACAACAGCGGGCAAGGCATCGCTGACGGCTTCGGCAACCTGTGGTGGAACAACAGAGGTGACCCTTGTGGTGACCGATGCAAACGGATGTCCGTCCGACCCGGCTACCTTCACCCTGACGGCGAAAGACGTGACGGCACCGACACTCTTGCTCTCCGCAACGGAGGTGGCGGCCCTGAACTCGGCGGCATGCGTATTCAACGTGCCGGATCTGAGTTCCCTGGCTACCAAGTCCGACAACTGCTCGGCAGAGGGTGATATCCAGTTCCACCAGTCTCTGGCAGAGAATACCGCCATCACCGAAACGACAACCGTGGAGGTATGGCTGACCGACAAGTGCAACAACCCATCGGCTCATCAGAACGTGACGATCACCGTTCCGGTCGTACCGGAACCGACCGTCAGCGTCGAACCGGACGTTATCTGCCAGTCGTCATCGGCTGAGGTGACGGTGAACGCCGTCTCCAACCCATGGACCGGTACCATCGCCGTTGACGGAACAACCCTGACGGGAACGACCATCGCAGCCAACAGCCTCACGGCAGGTGAACATACCATCACCTATACCATCAGTGGCTACGGATGCAGCAAGTCGGCTTCGACAACGCTCAACGTGAACGCTACGGTAACAGCCAACGCAGGAAGCGTGACACCGGTATCGTGCGTATGCTCCGATGACAAGTCCGTCGTGACCATGGCGGCTACGGCACCTACCGTAGGTACCGGAACCTGGACCTGCTCCGACCCTTCCGTCTCCATCGCCGACATCAACAGTCCGACAACGACGGTATCGAACCTGCCGGTAGGATCGACTACGCTGACATGGACCGTGACGAACGGAACAGGCGCGGCACAGTGCCAGGCAACGTCCGACGTGAAGGTGAACATCACCGCCGACGTCACGGCTCCGACCTTCTCGCTCACCGCCACGACGCTTGCGCTGACCGAGGGAACGAACTGTGAGTACGACGTGCCAGACCTGAGCAGTTACGTAACATCAATCACCGACGCATGCTCCGGATCAACCATCGACGGAACCAATATCATCTATTCACAGACACCGACAGCGGGAACCAAGATCTCCGCCGCTCGGGAAGTGAGCATCACGCTCACCGACAAGTGTGGCAACACATCGCCAGCACAGACATTCCAACTGACGGTTCCGACCCCACTCAGCGCAAACGCTTCGGTGGTGGATGCCGTGAAGTGTCACAACGGTGCGGACGGTAAGGTGACCGTGGCTCCAACAGGAGGCAGCGGCGACTACTCCTTCGCATGGAACGACGCTTCGGCACAGACGACACAGGTGGCTTCGGCTCTTGAGGCAAACAACTACACCGTGACCGTGACCGACAACAAGACGGGCTGTACGACAACCGCCTCCGTTCCGCTCGAGAATCCGCTCCTGTTCACTGCCGAAGCAGCACAGACAAAGGGAATCTCTTGTAACGGACTCTCCGACGGACAGGCTGCAGTGACCTCCGTCTCCGGCGGTACGGGCGCAGCATCCTCCTACCTCTGGGACAACGGTCAGGAGACAGCGGCTGCCACCGACCTCTCCTTCGGCGGTCATACCGTGACTGTGAAGGACGGTAACGGCTGTCCGACAACGGCTACCGTCTCTATCACCCAGCCGGAAAAACTGACCGTCGAGATTACCGGTCAGACCAACAATATCTGTAAGAACGGAACCATGGGTACGGCTACCGCGCTGGCACAGGGCGGAACCGTGGGCAGCGGCTACCGCTACCAATGGAACGACCCGGCATCGCAGGAAACAGCAACGGCCACCGGACTGACTGCCGGAAAATATAGCGTCGTGGCAATCGATGAGAATAACTGCCAGACCGATCCGGTCAGCGTGACAATCACCGAGGCAACGGAAATAGCCGGCGGTGCAACACCGGTCGAGACATCGACCCCGACGGCTACCGACGGACAGATCATCAATATCTCCGCTACGGGAGGCTACTCCGAGGCGACAGGCTATGAATATGCTTACCGAGTTCAGGGCTCGACGACTCCGCTGACCTACCAGAGCGGTAACTCGTTCACCGGACTGGCTGCCGGACACTACGATGTCTATGCACGTAACGTGTTGGCAGGAAAGGACTTCAGCGCCTGCGAATACCTAATCGCTACCGTCGAGATTGAAAAGCCTTCCGACATCAAGGGAGTTATAACCAATACGGATGTCAAGTGCTACGGCGAGACGACCGGTACGGTGACCGCAAAGGTTACCGAGGGTGGTAACGAGCCTTACCGACTGAGAATCGAATCGACGGATGGTAATACCGTATATGAGGATTACAGTGCAACCTATGCAGTCAATGAAGCACATACCTTCGCAACGAAACTCGCGGCAGGCAACTACCGCATCCGCGTGAAGGACGCACACGACTATGAGGCAACCATCGGAACGTTCAAGATTTCACAACCGTCCGCTGCCCTCAAGGCAGAAATATCCGCCAAGACGGACGTTCAGTGCTACAACGGAAGCGACGGTACGGCTACCGTGACCGTGACCGGCGGAACGGAAGGAACAGGATACACCTACTCGTGGAACGACCCATCCGCTCAGACAACCGCGGTGGCTACCGCTCTCAAGAAGGGAACCTATACCGTGACCGTGACCGACGCGAACGAATGTACGGCAACGGCTATCGCTGAGATCGGTCAGCCGAATGAACTCACCGTTTCGATCACCGCATTTACCAACGTACGTTGCCAAAACGGCAACAACGGAAGCCTGACGGCTACGGCTGCAGAGGGTACGGGTCCTTATACCTATACCTGGACCAACACGGCAGACAATAGCACGGTGGGCGGCAACAACGCTACGGTGACGTACCTCCCTGCCGGTATCTATAAAGTGACAGTAAAGGATGCTCATAACTGTAGCGCAGAGGATCAGAAAGAGATTACCCAACCGGATGCTCTGAATCTGACTCCGTCGTTCACGACCTCCCTGTGCTACGGAGAGCCTAAGGGATCGGCTTCCGTCACCGTTACGGGCGGAACCCCTGACTACCACTACGCATGGACCGATGCTCTCGGTGCTGCCGTAGGTGGCGACGAGGCTACTGTCAGCAACGTGGCGAAGGGTACTTACCACGTGACCGTGACCGATGCGAACGAATGTCAGGAAACGGCTACCATCGAAGTGGACGAGGCTCAGGAAATGCAATTGACAATGAGCCAGACAACTACCCGATGCTTCGGCACAGCGACAGGTACGGCGACCGTGACCGTCACGGGCGGAACCGAGGGAACAACCGGATACCAGTATCTCTGGAACGACGCGTCCGCTCAGACAACCGCAACGGCAACGAACCTCGCCACAGGCGACTACTCCGTCACCGTCACCGACGGCAACGGATGTGTGAAGTCCAATACCATCAAGGTACAGGATGCAACGAAAGTCGTACCGGAAATCGTAAGTAAGACAAACGCGAAGTGTAAGGACGATCGGAACGGTACGGCAACGCTCACCGCAACAGGCGGTACCGCTCCTTATACCTACGACTGGGGTGGCGGCATCACCGGAGAAACGAACGCCGCGCTCGGCGCAGGCGACCACACCGTGACCGTGAAAGACAATAACGAATGCGAGGCAACCATCCTCGTGTCAATCGGCGAACCGGAGAAGCTCACCGTTGACGTGACCGTAACGAACGCTTATTGTAGCGAGGTCAACGACGGAACCGTGACCGCAGTCGCTCATGGCGGAACACCAGACTATACCTACACATGGTCCAACGGCATGATGGGAGCATCGCTCACCGGACTCTCCGGAGGTACCATCTCCGTGACCGTCGAGGACGGAAACAGATGTCCGGTAGAGAAGGAGGTAACGGTAATCCAGGCAACTCCGATCACCGGTGGTGCAACACCAACATCCGTCTCGATTCCGGGAGGAAACGATGGTAAGGTGACCGTGGATGGAGTCAGCGGCGGCTACGACGGCGCAACCTATGAATACGCCGTACGCAAGGCTGGCGAGACATCCGAACTGACTTACCAGAGCACGACGGTGTTCTCGTCGCTCACCGAGGGCTACTACGAAGTATGGGCACGCAATGTCGGTGACAAATACACGTCCTGCGCATTCAAACTGACACAGGTGAAGGTCAATGCTCCTTCCGACATCACCGCGACAATCACCAGCGATGCTGTCAAGTGCTACGGTGACCCTACCGGAACCATCCACGTCGTCATCTCCGACGGAGGAACGGCTCCATACCAGCTGCGTCTGATGAACTCCGACGAGACGGAAACGCTCGTTGATTACGGAGCATCCGTAGAGAAGAACGTTGAGTTCCTCTTCGAGAATCAGCGGGCAGGCAACTACGCTATCAGTGTGAAGGATGCAAACAATTACGAGGCATCGCTCGGAACGATTGCTATCAAGCAACCGTCTGCCGCCCTCAAGGCGGAGATCACCTCGAAGGCTGATGCGAAGTGCTACGAGGGTACTGACGGTACGGCTACCGTAACGGTGACCGGCGGTACGAAGAAGTCCGACGGATCCTATTCCTACGCTTGGAATACGCCAGAGCCTCAGGAGGTGGCAACGGCATCGAACCTCAAGAAGGGAACCTATACCGTGACCGTGACCGACGCGAACGAATGTACGGCAACGGCAACGGTTGAGATCGGTCAGCCAGAGAAACTCGTGGCAGAGATCAGCAGCCAGAAGAACGTGATTTGTAACGGCGGCGCAACAGGTACGGCTACCGTGACCGTGACAGGTGGTACCGGCGAACGCCACTATACCTGGAGCAATGGTCAGACGGCTGAAACAGCCACTGGTCTTGCTGCCGGAAACTATACCGTGACCGTGAAGGACGACAACGAATGTGTCGCAGAGGCAAGCGTGACAATCACCGAGGCGACTGTCATCACAGCGACAGCCACTCCAAGCAGCGTCACCCAACCGGGTGGCATCGACGGAAGCATCAGCCTCTCCAATGTCAGCGGCGGCTTCACAGGTGCGGGATACGAGTACGAACTGCGCCAGGGTACTACCGTCCTCACTCCATACCAGAGCAGTGCCGTGTTCAGCGGCCTCTCCGAGGGTGAATACACCGTCTATGTACGCAATACCATGTCCGGTGAGACGTTCACCTGTGAATACCCATTCGGCGCAACCGTGGGTGCTCCGGGCTCGATCGTGGGTACGGTATCCAGCACGTCCCCGACCTGCTACGGCGAGAAGGGTACGGTAACGGCTGTCGTCACGACAGGCGGTACGGAACCATACCTGTTCCGACTCGAGACAGAGACAGAGGTACCGGTGGGTGACTACAGCACGGTATCGAAGACTGCCGGTGAGGAGTTCGTCTTCGACAATGTCGAGGCAGGAAGTTATAAGGTGCGCGTGAAGGACAACTCGGGTTATACCTCACTGCTCAGCGGTACGGCTACCGTGACGGTACCAAGCCAGATCGAAGTCAAACCAACGCCGGCAAGCGTGAGCCAGCCGGGAGGACACGACGGATCGATCTCCGTGACGGCTTCGGGCGGCTTCTCCGGTGCGTCTTACCTGTACGAACTGCGCCAGGGCGCAACAGTCATTAAGGCATACCAGAGCAGCAATGTCTTCAGCGATCTGTCAGAGGGTGACTATACCATTTATGTGAAGAACGCTCAGGACGGAACCGAATTCAACTGCGAATACAGTGCTCCGGCTACCGTGGGCGCTCCGGGCGACGTAACCGGCTCGCTCAGCAGCACCTCACCGACTTGCTACGGCGAGAAGGGTACGGTGACCGCAAGCGTGACAAGCGGCGGTACGGCTCCGTTCCAGTTCCAGTTGGAGGACGCTTCGGGTGCTGTCATCACAGCATACGACCCTTCGAATACGAAGAACTACGGTGAGTCGTTCACCTTCAGCGCCGTTCCGGACGGAACCTATAAAGTACGCGTGAAGGATGCTACGGAATACCCAGCCCTGCTCAACGCAACGGCTACCGTGACGGTTCCTTCGCAGATCACCCTGTCCGTAGGTTCGGACAACGTGAGCCAACCGGGCGGCAGCGACGGTACGATCACCGTCAATGAGACCAGCGGAGGCTTCGACGGCGCAGGCTATCTCTACGAGCTGCGTCAGGGAACTACGATAGTGAAACCATACCAGAGTGCAACCCAGTTCACGGGTCTCGCTTCAGGCGATTACACCGTCTATGTGAAGAACACAAAGGACGGCGAGACGTTCTCCTGCGAGTACTCATCAGACATCCGAGTGGGTGAACCGGGCGAGATAGCCGGCTCCCTCACCGCGGGTAAGGCGAAGTGCTTCGGCACAGAGACCGGAACCGTTACCGTGACGGTGAATGAGGGCGGTACCGCTCCTTATACCGTACGCCTCATGAAGGCTGACGGTACGACAGAGTACAAGCCATACAGCACCTCGCTCACGCAGGGTCAGTCCTATACGTTCGACAACGTACAGGCAGGTACCTACCGCGTCAGCGTGAAGGACGCAACAGGGTATGAGAAGTTGCTCAGCAACGAAATCACAGTCGATGAGGCATCTGCAATCACGGCCTCCGCATCGACCAACCCGATCTCGACGCCAATAGCTACCGACGGCCAGATTACCGTCGAGAACGTAGCAGGAGGCTACGGCGAGGGTGCGACCTACCTCTATAAACTGACCAAGGACGGTGTGACCATCCGTGATTACCAGACATCACCGTCGTTCACCAACCTGGAGAAGGGTGACTACGTCATCTACCTCAAGAACAGCCTCGACGGCGTGGTATTTGACTGCGAATACACCATCACAGCCCATATCGGTGCTCCTGGTGAGATTACCGGTAGCGTGACGGGAACACAGCCTCTCTGCTACAACGATAAGGCAACCGTTTCCGCAATCGTCACAGGCGGTGGTACGGCTCCTTATACCTTCCAGCTCGAAACGACGGAAGGTGACATCATCACGGCGTACGGCGCAACGAGAAATGCGAACGAGACGTTCGAGTTCACGAATATCTCCGAAGGTTCTTACCGCGTACGTGCAAAGGATAACGCCGGATACGACGTGCTGCTCAGCGGTACGCACACCGTCAATATGCCGAAGCAGCTCACGGCAAATGTCACGACAACGGACGTGAAGTGCTTCAACGGCAACGACGGTTCTGCGACGGTGAACTTCGAGGGCGGTACGGGCTCCAAGTCCTACGTATGGAACACGGGATCCGAGAACCGCACCCTTTCGGACATCATTGCCGGCGACTACTCCGTGACCGTCACTGACGGCAACGGATGTAAGGCAACGGCAAGCGGTACCGTAGGACAACCGAAAGCACCTCTTGCTCTGAACACATCCGTTCAGGACGTGAAGTGCTACGGCGAGCCGACAGGATCCGCATCTGTCAGCGTGACGGGCGGTACGGGCTCCTATTCCTACAGTTGGAACACCGGAGCATCCGATGCTCAGATCTCTGACATGACTGCCGGAACCTATCGCGTGACCGTCACCGATGAGAACGGCTGTAGCGAAACGGCAACCGCAACCATCAACCAGCCTGATGCCGGACTCAAGCTGACCACATCGACTACGGCGGTGAACTGTAAGAACGGCGAGGACGGTTCCGCAACCGTCAACGTAACGGGTGGTACCGGAACGTATTCGTACCAGTGGAACGACAGCAGGTCTCAGACCGCTTCAACGGCAACGAACCTGACCGCAGGCGAATACACCGTGACTGTCACCGACGCCAACAGATGCTCCGCAACGGAAACGGCAATTGTAACGGAACCGTCGGAGGAACTGAGTGTGGCAATCGAAGCCGGAACCATCGCTTGCGAGGGTGGCTCGACAACGCTCACAGCCAACGCAGCAGGCGGAACCAAGGGATATGGATACTCCTACAGTTGGGACAACGGAACGAGCGACGCTACGACGACCGTCAAGGCGGGAACCTTCACCGTCACCGTTACCGATGCCAACAACTGTACTGCCTCTGCTACGACAAAGGTGGATGACGGATTCGTCGCTACGGCATCCCTGGATGCTCCGACCGTATGTCTGGGTCAACCGATGACCTTCACCTTGCAGACGAACATGGCGGCTCCTAACGTGAACTGGAACGTGAACGGCAACGCCGTGACGAACAACGACCTGACCTTCACGCTGACTCCGGACGCTTCCGGATCGATCACAGCCAACGTGACGGTGAGCGACGCCAGCGGCTGCCAAGCAACGGCTTCCAGCAACGGAACAGTGAACTCTCTGCCTTCCGCAAGCGTCACCAGTTCGACCGTCTGCGCCGGAACAACGATGACCTTCACGGCATCTACCAACGCTGCTAATCCATCCATTGAATGGACAGTGGACGGCGTCATCGATGACTCGCAGACAGGTTCAACCTATCGTCTGAATGACGTGACGGCAGGTAATCATGGCGTATCGATCATCGTTACGGATGGTCTCACGGGATGCCAGAGCGCAGCAGCCTCTACATCGGCTACGGCTCAGGAGTCGCCAGCGGCTCCGGAGGTCGAGAACTTCGACGTCTGCGTATCGAAGGGCAAGAAGTCCTGGCTGTCTCTCGTCAAGAGTTATCCGGAAGGAACGACCCTGCACTGGTACACCGACGAGAACCTTGACGGCGCAGTCAGCGCTCCGACATCGATCGACTACAGCGAGGTCGGAACCAAGACCTACTACGTCGCCGTGACTTCTTCGATCGGATGTAAGTCCAAACCGGCTTCCATCACGGCATCCGTCCACGGCCTGCCGTCGATTGCTTCCATCAAGGAAGAGTACGACAAGTCCGCAACGGTGACGATGAAACGTGGTACGGCTCCATATACGTATAACTACGGCAACTCGGTAGTCAATACCACGGAGGAGAACTCCTTCAACATCGGTGTCATCTCGATCGGCAAGCACGGTCTCACCGTGACGGATGTGTACGGATGTAAGGTGGATACGATCCTGAGCATGGATCCGACTCCGCTCGAACCGGATAAGTTCTTCTCGCCGAACGGTGACGGAGTGAACGATACATGGCAGATACATGGTCTCGAACGCTACCCGGCTACCCTCATCTACATCTACGACCGCTACGGTAAGGAACTCGTGAAGGTGAAAGGACAAGACTTCACAGGATGGGATGGTACCTACAACAATGACCCAATGCCTGGCACAGACTACTGGTACATTGTGGAGGTGAAGGAAACCGGAAAACGTTTCGTAGGACACTTCCTGCTGAAACGATAAGGAGAGAATCATCGAAATGAGAAATCATGAACGATAACCAGCACGATTAAAGATGATGAAACTACAAGTCATAAAGAGAGCGGTTCTTACGTTAGCAGCCGTGGCTGGAATAGCTCTCGCCGTTCAGGCACAGGAGTATCCGGTGAACAACCAGTATTACTTCAACTACTACCTGATCAATCCTGCAGTGGCAGGAGCGGCGAAGTGTCACTACTTCATGCTGACGCACAAGCAGCAATGGATGGGCATAGACGATGCTCCGTACACGACGTCGCTGAGCTACCAGGGAC
>Ga0247611_10000671_pt1 | contig 67719 bp, 66 predicted proteins | sample 177DNAGHGhighgp2_FD_192422 | JGI IMG/M metagenome (GOLD analysis project Ga0247611, IMG submission 192422) | Sheep rumen microbial communities from Palmerston North, Manawatu-Wanganui, New Zealand - 1770 DNA GHGhigh gp2 | ecosystem: Host-associated > Mammals > Digestive system > Stomach > Rumen...
TTTCATTGAAGGAATAGATATTTTCGATTATTCTTTTCACTACTTTGGCAGTACATTGTTAAATCTGGTCAAATCGAAATAAGATGATAATCTTTTCAAAAAGCATCTACAAAATCTCAGTTTGATGCTTTTAGTTCTAATAATCAGTGTTTTCAATCTAAATCTTCATTAATCTCTATTTTTATATCTGAGTTTGATAGTAATTTTTCTGAAAAAATTGAAAAAGTAAGTGGATAATAAATATGTTCATCCTCAAATATTGTTGTTTCATATTTATAAATATATCAAGAATCAACTTTTTCATAAGTTATGAATTGTTCTCATGAATTAATTTCAGGGTTTTCTATTACTGTTTTATTACATCCTGTAAGTAATAACCCAGCTACTAATAAAGTAGTTAATAATCAGATTTTTTTCATGTTTTGAATCGTTGATTATTTAAAATATTTAATATTAAATTCATACATAAGCTTTTATTTGAAATTATTTATTAAGATTTTCAAGACAGTTATAAATTCTTTCTTTTTGTATAAATATAAGAAAATAAAAATTAAATGTTCATATAAGATTGGCTAAATATTATATTCTGATTTCATTCTACAAAATTAGTTTCACATAATCATGGCCAGAACCATTCATTTCAATCTTGGTTATAAACAATTCTTAAATTTCTATGAATAATTGTTAATCTTCATGATTCATCTCTTGTTTCTTTTTCTAAACCTTCCCAAACTAAATTAACAAATTCTCAATCAGGGATTATTTCATTAAACTGCTTCATTGCTTCATCTTTACATCGTTCTTTACGCTCTTCTTCTGTATCAATATTATCTGTATTAACTGCTGGTTCTTCTATTGCTTGATTCTCTATTTTTTCCTTAAGCATTGCTTCTCTTTCTTCTTTTGTTTTATAGAACTTCGTATATGCATCAAAAATATAAGTACCAGGTAATTCTCATTCAACATATTCAGGAGAAGCTTCTTTTAATCATGTTACTTTACGAAAAGTTTTTAGATCCGTATAATATGGGTCTAGCAATGTTAAATCTGTTTCTTCAGCAATAAATTCATTATATTCATGTGGTGTAACCAGTATTTCATTTTCTTTTAATATAACAGGGACACAGGCTATCTCTGGTGTTTCACTACATATTTTTCAACCAGTCCAATTATCAACCTCAGAATCTTTTATTATATTTCATTCTTTTTCAAAATCTTCTAATGTAATAGTTCCATTAGGCCACTGTAATAATCAATATTCACTAAATTCTTCATTATTGGAAATATCTTTAATCTTAGCTTCCACAAAACTATATCACCATAAAAATATTCATTTCCAATATCACTGTTTAAATAATAAACAGCTTCTTCTATTTTTTTCTGTTCAACATTTCCTATAACATTCAAATGTCTCATTATAGCATTGTTCTTTAGCTGTTACATTTACCGAAAAAGATGTTAATACAACTCAATATCAAATATATATTACAATCAATATTCAAATAATCCAAAGTCAGATTTTTTTCATGATAAATATTTATTAATGTAAATTATTTATGGATTCTTTGAAATTTTCTATATCAATTTACTGAATATATAATTTGATAATAATAATCTTTATCAGATACCACATAATACACATATTTTAAATCTTTATAAGTAGGATCAGGTTTTGTAAATTTTTCTACTTTTAATGTATCCATATCGACTGGGAATCTCCATATTCAATAATTATATTCATCTGAAATTCAGCTAGTAACGAGTAAATAATTTCAATCTTTGTAAAGAGGAGGATAATCAACTAATGAATCTTCTACCACAAATAATTCACTTCAAATATAATTTGATGTTACTTCCTCAAATCATGTATTTTTATCATAGATATATTTTACTTCTTCTTTCTCCGTTAATACTTTAAAATCAGACTTTTTTGGAATTCTTTTTATAATTACATATTTATCATCATCCCATAGATAAATATAATCTTTATCACTTCATATATAATGATGATATTGTGTTCATCAATTTAGAACTTTATATCTTCTATCTTGTTTTGCTAAAGTGAATGTTCATTTATCCACTGGAAATTTATAAGGGAATAGAATTATATATCAATTACCATACCCTAAGTATCAGTCAACAGCTTGTATTCAAATAGTTCCAAATTGTACAGATGATGGTAATTCTTGTTTACTAACTGCATAATTCTCTAAGAAATCCAGGCTCAAATATAGATTATCTTTATCTTCTCATGGATTCATATATTTAGCAGTTCAATCTACATCAAAGCTTGGATCATAAAACCATCTTTTATATGAATTTTTATCTCTTTCTCTTTCAAAAATATTAAGTGATTCTATATTCCAAGATTCATCATTTGTTTTTATTCAATTATAATTTTTTAATATTTTTTTCTGTAAATCTGTTAGTTCACTATCTATAATTTCTATATCGTAATAATCATCTCTTTCTACAATAAAGAATTCATATTTCTCTTTACTCTTATCAGTCGTATTTTCTGTTTTTTCATCTTTCTTTGTGTCCATATCAGAATTTATAGAAAAACCTCATGTAAAAATAGAACTATTTTGTTCTATTGTTTTTTGTTCATTAGTATTACATCCTATAAGTAATAAACTACCAACTAATAAAGTAGTTAAAAGTCAGATTTTTTTCATAGCTTTACAGAAAATATAAAACCAAATTTCAGAGTAAGAAAAAGTTTTAAATTTGCTAAGAGAAATTATTTTGTTTCCTATTAATTTTTCTAAAAAGACTACCCGTTATCTCAACGAAGAGTCTCAATATTATGAAAAATTACATGATTGCTGCCACAATGTGGCATAGTTATTATATTATTAATATTTCTGACTTCAACTGTTTATTTGTTTGATATTTTAAAAAAACTGACCTCCCCATTATCTCAATGAAAGGTCAGGAAATAGGTCTATTTAAAGTTGATAGTTACCTGGATCCTCCAGGACGGACTACACTTCATGTGATAGCACCAATCTTATAAATATTTTAAATCTATATTTCAATCTTTTATTAACTAATAAGTCCCATCAAATTCGATGGGACTTTCGTAACTCATTTTTTTTCGAGGGTCTCAATCCACCCTGCATAACAATACTTGGCTAGCCAAGGGTCTTCACGATAAATGCGATACTTATCGTCTACTCCGTGAAATAATTTCCAGTAGAAACCGTGGTTATCCCTTAGTATGTAATAAGGATAACGATTAACTGTATCACGAAGATTAGGGAAATGGCAAACTAATTGTAAGGTATCGCCACATCCTGTTGTGAAGATGTCTCCTTGATAGAGACCAAGTACAGGCTCAAAGGCCTTTGGAAACTCCTCAAGCTCTAAATAGTGTTTTTCATCAATTCTGAGCATTACCTCATAGAGTACTTCTTTAGGAGCTTCGTGGGGTGCTTTACTACAAGCACACAATCCTACAAGAGCCACAATCATTCCGACTGCGGACATCTTTAACTTAAAAAAATTAGACATAAAGATTATTATTTTAATATTTTATTTTACAAGAGGTTATAATTGTGTTTTTCCGAAATTATAACCTGCACTTACTATATTATAGAACAGCTGAATCAATTTCAATAGAAAAATTAAAAAAACTGACCCTCGTTATCTCAACGAAAGTCAATTCATGATATTAAACTGATATTATAGTCTCATCATCCCGACGATACTATAACTATTATGCCTATCGGAAAAAAAACCGATAGGAATTTTATATTCAATAATATGTATGATTTCAAGTAAATATTATCAAAAGAAGGCCTCTGTTATCACAACAGAGGTCAAACAAAATCTTTTTCGTGTAACAACATAAGATCTATATACTTCACAGTAAAAATCTTATGAAATCTGAATATATCAGCAGAGGAGTTTATATTATTTCATAAACATAATTCAATGGAATATGTCTCCCAATAAAACTTGAAATTTTTTCTAAAATTCATTATATTCAAATTACCATTGTGTTAATGGCTTATAATTAGACATGGTATGGTATTCACAGAAAGTAAAACTCGTGTTTTTCATCGGGGGAGAGTCACAGCGGTGACTCTTTTTTCAATTTATACTTGATATAATGGCTATATTTTTTTATACTGTAATTGCATTTTTGCAACCCATTGAAAATGGGTATTGACTCATACTTCGCACTCCTTCGTTGAGATAACGAGGGAGCGCTTTTTCATCTTGATTTCAATGAATAAAATTACTACATTTTCCGTATAAAAACAATAACAAAAAAATTTAATCATATGATTTACCATGTAATTGTAGCACTTAATAGTGCCGGCAAAAGAAAAATTGGTGCGATAACAGCACAACTTGAGAAAAGAGGATTGGAGTTACTGGCTCTTAAGAAGAAAATCACTCCACCTGGTTTAAAGGAATTTCCTAGTTTGACAACCTTGGTATTGCAATATCAATTGGAAAAAACTAAGGCAATGAAATTTTACCATGTGAAGTTCTCTGATTTAGTATTAGAAAGGAAATTAAACCACTTCTTCAGGAATAATATTGAATTAGTTTTTGAAGGAGAGAAATCTATCAGTCCAGACACTTTATGGATAGACATCAAAAGCAATATTTTCAACGAGGGGAGAAAACTTCCTTTGCTGTTTATTGTTAGAAATGATTCAGAGAAAACTTTTGATGGTTGTTTCATTTCTGATAGTTTGAATCCAAACGAACCAAATAAACTCGATCCTCGAACCATAGTCCCATTAGGGAAATAAATCTTATATTAAAAACCACACTGTGAATAAACAGTGTGATTTTTATTATATTTGAATATTAACCTTTTCAATAGCATTACTTAGAGCAATAATTAATTTTTCGGTGTCTTCCGTCCTTTTTTCATCTCTTAATTCTCAATTAATTTCGATTTGTAAAGAGGGGAGTTTTGTATTGTTTGCTATGAATGAAGAAATGGTATTAGCATATTCAGATTTAAAATATTTATTAACAGTAATTATTTTTTTCTCTGCATAATTTTTAAATGATTTCTCAAAAGAAATAATAAAACAATCTAAAATATCAATATTTCAACATAGATTTGGATTTCATTCTCATCATGTTCCTAAATCAATTAATGAATCTCTAGTTATACTCATTCCATGAATATCAATTAACATTTTTATTCAATTTCTCTTTACATAATCTAGAAGAAATTGTTTATATTCGGAATCTTCATAATTATCATGATTAGGATCTCAAACTAAAAATGATTTAGAATAGATTACAGGGATATTAAGCATCTCTCACAAAAATAAAGCTATAGCTCAAGTCATTAAATCAACTCCTTTTATCTCATTATCTCTTATATGATTAACAGAATGGGGAGCAGATAACATTATTTTTCATTCTTTTTCTAATATTCAAAAACTTCAATGATCAGTTCACTTAAATTTTCAAAGTGTTCAAGAATTATCATTTGATTTAAATTGTTTATTTAATTCTAGTATTCTTTGAATATTAATCATAAGATATGTTAATACTAAATTGATATTAATTATTATTTTTCTCTTTTTCGATTGTTCAAGATATGCTTATTAGTACTAATAGGGATATTATAAATCAAGCCACTACATCAGAGAAATAATGAACTCAAAGATATATTCTACTAAATCAAATAGCAAGAATTAATAAAGTGAAAAAAGTTACTAATATTATTCTTAGAGTCTTATTCTTTATAAAGTAATAACAATACAAAGCAATCATTCAATATACAATCATACTCATCATTGAATGCCCAGAGGGGAAAGAAGTCCCCGACTCCTCTATTAATCTTAAAATATTTGGTCTTGGTCTTTGGATAAAATATTTTAACCATTGATTTAATAAGATTGTTATTACAGGAATAATAAATGATATAATAGCAAGTTTAGAATTCTTTTTAATAAAGAGAAAATATCAGAATAATAACGATATTACAGTTATTATTACATAAGTACTCGATAAATTTGTAATAAATATAAGAATATTTGTTAGTGTTGGATTAATTAAGTTAGATATCTTATTGTATACTTCATAATCAATAATATTATCATGTCATATTAAAAACAGTACAATACTTATTAGTATTGTTAATAATATTGATGATATTCAGATTTTTGATAATAGTTTCTTAGACATATATTATTGGTAATTGAAAAACATTAACTTTTTTATATGAAAAGATTTCTATTTTTCTAGGAATTTTATTATCAAAATAAGAAAAAGGAGTCATGTATAATACAGACTCCTAATTGTGGGTTGATGCCCACCATTTATTTAGATAGTAGTTGTTGGCTATGAAGGGAGCTCATGACGGACATGGAGCTCCCCGGGGCGCTGGGCGGGCAAATCCGGCCGCCGGTCGCCGCCTTATTCAACTCAGGATCGATAGCTTTGTGGTCGACCACGGCAATGGGGCAGTGTAGTCGCTGGGTCATCATCGCCCGCGGGGGCGCCGGCCGGGATCGTTGATACGCTATTCTGAGTCGATGTTAATACTGTCCCGAAGGACGGGTGGCCTTTATTGTTCTTCATAAGGCGTTTTGTTTGTTTATTGGTTTCTCCCCTCATTGGGATTAACAAATACTATATACATTAAATATATAAATGTCAATAGAAATTAATAAATAATATTTACTTGAAATAAACCAAGTTTTTAAATAGTATAAATAAGTAAATATAAACAAACAATAAAAGAAAGGATTTTTTATGAAACAGATTTTTAAATCAATTGGTAGAGTAACTTTAAACATCTTAGGATGGGTAAAAGTTTTAATCTTTAAGGCTATCATCTTATCTCTTATCATTGTATGTATTGGTTCTATTCTTTTCTATTTTTCCTACTGCTATGGTTCTCAAGAAAGATTGGAGCGTAAGCAGCAACCTATAGGTGTTAAGAAGGTAAATTGCTTCTATATCTATCTCATGGATGAGAACGGGTATTTAAAATTTGAGAGAGCATTTCCTAATGTTACGCTTAAATTCAAAAATAAAACACTTGAGGTTAAAAGAGGTGAAATTTACGATGGCACACAAAGGGTGACCGAAAAAGTTTCAATTGAATCAATAGGAGGTAAAACAGGGTATAGAGTATATTACAATAATGATGTTTATGCGCTAACAACCACTGGATCTTTCAAATCCTATTACTTTGATAGCTGGGATAATCTCAAAATGAATGGAGATATGTATTGTGATAATGGTTTATTCTTCGTGAAAGTAGATAATCGTCATGAAATTGCTATCACGATACTGATGATCTTTATGCTCTGGATTGTTATATGGTTTATATTCCAGATGAGTAACAGTTTCTATGAATGGAGTACTAAGCAAATAAAACAAAGAAATGAGTTCTTAAAGAGATTTAAAAAAAATGGGAAAGAAAAATTAGAAGAAAAAGATGACTAGTTTGAATAATCTAAATTTAAAAGAGTTCATGAATAAATGAACTCTTTTATTTTTGTAATTAAAAAAAGCCAGAAAGAAAAACTTCTGGCTTAATGTATTATAGAGGTAATCGTTGACCACAACGTCTGAATATTTCTCTTCGTTTCCAAAGAAGCCAATCTTTGTGGTTAATCTCGTTATTGAGAGCTGTGATGTAATCCTTAATCTTTTCATCACAGATTTTCAATGAGTTTCCAATATTTGAAGCTTCATTCCATTCTTTGATGAATTTTTCTTCTGTAGCAAATTCATCTTCAGGATACACTTCATAACCACAATGACAGCATTTGAGAGAACTGTAACGATAACCGCTCCAACTTATATCTGTTGATCCACAGACAGGGCATGGATTTAACCCTTTAACCTTTTCTAACATAGGCGTAAAAAGATATATTTGTGAAACCATAATATCCAAACGATAATCTAATTTCAATAGATTTTAATAAAAAAAAGAGTCACCGCTGTGACTCTTACCTACGGAAATATCCGAAGGATGATTGAATCTTTGAAATTTACACCCTTTTATACAAGAGCAATGTGTTTATAATCTTTCAAATACTTAATTTCAATAATAAATTTGAAAAGATAAAATCTTGTTTTTTTTAATTATAAAGCTATATAAAAAGCAACTTTATATTCTACGTATCTCATCAATGAAAAAAGAGATGATTACAACAATAATTTGCTCAACAATAGCGATGCTTTGTTGTTTCTTATTCTTTTATTTAGAAGTCTTTTATGAATCTAATATGTATTTAGTTGATTATGTAGATGATTGAGATACTCATATTGTAGCATCAATTGATGATGATATTCAGGCTAATACTATGTGGTGTTGAACATTCCAGTTAGTATGGAATGATATGGTAAATAATGTTGTTAAACAAGATATAGTATTTAATCCACAACTAAAAGTTGCTGAGAATTTAAATAAACAAACATTTACTACAGAACAACTTTCTCCTAGTTGATATTTTACAAAATTCTGATTATTTACTCTTGATATTAAAAGAGCAATAGAGGATTGAATTAGAGAAAAATTTAATGAAAAAAGTGATTTACTTAATCTTCTTGATCGATCAGAGGCACCACAATCAGATGAATGATGGGAAAATAAAAAACCTAAGATGTATATTTTTTATGCAATGCTAAAAAAAGTATTTAATTTTAAATATAAATTTGATGTATTAGATAGCTGATTATTTGATGGTAAATATGGGGATGTTAAATATTTTTGAATTAATGGTAAATCTAGTAATAATTTAAGGTGACAAGTTACAGTGTTATATTATAATTCGAAAAATGATTTTGCTGTATCATTAAAAACAAATGAGTGAGAAGATGTTATTCTGCAAAGATGAACAAATTGAATATCATTTAATGATACATATTTAGCTGTTATAGAAAAAGCTAAGAAATCATTTTGATGATATCTCTGAGAATATGATTATTTAAAAGTTCCTAAGCTAAGTCTAGCTGTATTAAAGGAATATGAGGATTTTTATGATAAAGAATTCCTTTGCGATGAAATTAAGATTTGTGAGATTAAAAAAGCATATCAAACTATAGAGTTTGATTTAGATGAGAAATGATGAAAGATTAAAAGTGAGGCATTAGTAAAAATGCAATTGAGAGATGGTATATCAATGCATCATGAAGACCCAGAATATCGTTATTTCTATTTTGATAAACCATTTATGATCTTCTTAAAAGAATCAGATAAAGAATTGCCTTATTTTGCAGCTCAAATCACTAATATAAAATTATTCCAAAAATAATTATTACTTGAAATATTCTTAAAAATTTTGTATAATAGCCTCACTCTTGTGAAAGAGAAATTATTTTACCTTATTTATATTGTTGCTCCATGTTTTCATGGAGATGGGTCACGTATTTTTTAGCAAATTTTGTGCCACAGCGGTGGCACTTTTTTATTTTAAGTAAAAGGTTGAGTAAATCACTCAACCTTCTAGAATCTCATCTAATGAAATGTCCTTTATATCCTTTCATGAAGTTGGATACTTTCTTTATAAAGAGATGTGCGGTAGCTCGATTGTTCTTAGCTTTTTCAAACTTCATTCCAAGACATTGAGTCTGAATCTCAACACCACACTTCTCTTTGAATTCTTCCCGGATATTGGAAATCTCTCTTAGAATCACATCAGCAGATGAAATTGGTAGTTTTTTGAAATCCTCGGAATGCTTGAGAATCTCATCACACAAGGAAATAAAACGCTGAAAACTTTTCCATACACCATACTTGATATTAGGATTGTCAGCTATTCCCTCCAATTCTTTTAACTTAGAAAATAGTTCAATCTGTTCCATAGGCTTAATATATTTTTGTTATACATAGATACTATAATATTGTCTGGTAGTGATTTCAATATTATTTAATAAGTTGCATCATGAACTGAATTTTTTCATTCTGTGAACCTCATAATCTCTTTTTCAAAATGTAATTCAACTTCTCATACAGCTCAGTTTCTGTTCTTTCTAATACATACATCAGTAGCTCATTTCTTATCGGTATCAGGATCATAATAGTCTTCTCTATGGAGCATAAGTACAGCATCAGCATCTTGCTCAATTGATCATGATTCCCTAAGATCTGAAAGCTGAGGTTTCTTATCAACTCTTTGTTCTACAGCACGAGAAAGCTGTGATAGTGCAATAATAGGTATCTCTAATTCTCTTGCTAATTCTTTAAGTCATCTAGAAATCTCAGATATTTCTTGTACTCTATTTCAAACGAAGACAGATCAGTGCATAAGCTGTAAGTAATCGATAATAACTATATCTAACCCTCATTCTTCAATCTTTAATTTTCTCAATTTGGATTTTAACTCAGGAATAGTTAATGCTCACTTATCATCAATAAATATTCTTGCTTCTCATAATGTTTCCATAGCTTCTCACATCTTAGCAAAATCCTCATTATTTAAGTCTCATTTCGAAATTCTATACATAGGAACTCAAGATACTTCAGACATAATTCTATCAACGATTGAATCCTTACTCATTTCTAGAGAAATCATTACTGCTGTTTTCTTTTGTTTTAATGCGATATCTGTTAATACATTTAAAGCAAATGAAGTCTTTCACATTGAAGGTCTTGCTGCCAAGATAATCAATTCTCATGGTTTAAATCCTGTTAACATTCCATCAATTCAATTATATCATGACATAACTTTTTTCTCATTAAATTTTTCAGGATTATCAACAATTTCCATATATTCAGTTAATCTTGAATCAAGAATCTCTTTAATAGAGAGGATAGAATCTCAAGTCTGATTTTGAGTAAGATCATATATTCTTTTTTCGATAGCATCAAAGATTTCTAAAGTATCTTTTTGTTCATAAACTTCTCAAGTAATTCACTGACATGTTTTTAATATCTGCCTTAATAATGATTTTTCTCTAACAATTTTACTATATTCTCAACAAGGTTGAGTAGTAAACAAAAAACTGGATAAATCATATAAATAGTTAGTTCCTCCTACAGCATCAAGATTTCCATTTTTTGAAAGTTGATCAGAAAGTGTAACAACATCAATTGTCTTTCTAGCAACCCAGAGTTGTTGAATAGCTTCATAAATATAACTATGTTCTTTTTGGTAAAAATCTCTGTAAGATAGATTATCTCAATCATAAATCCACATTGTTTCATTATCCAAAAGAGCTCAACTTATAACACCTTTTTCTGCTTCAATATTATGTGGAGGGAGATTTACACTTTCAGGCATCAGAAAAAATAATTATTTAAAAACTAATAACTATGGTATAGTAAAAATAAATATAAAATCAATAGAAAATACAGTTAAGAACTAGGTTTCTTTTTAACAATTAACATTTTTTTAACAATAAAAAAAGACCAGAATTCAAATGATTCTAGTCTCTTGTAATGAATAATTTTTTACTCTTGAGAAAGTGATTCTATTTGAATATTCTTAGCAAAATCAAACCATGCAGGATCTCTTATTTCTACTAAGAATTTTTGATCTCATAATTCTTTGATGTAGTAATTATCTCAAGGTACTACAGCACCATCTTTAATTTTACATTCATGAACAATAACACTTGGATTAGTTTCAAGCTCTTCCTTATTTTTGTATTGGATAACTTTTGTTGCATAATTACATCTAATTTTTCAATCATCATATTCTTGTTCAGCTAATCATGCAGTATATGAAATATTTCATGAAGGTAATATCATTGCATATCCTCATCTTGCTGAATTATAAGTCATAGCTTTCTCCATATTGATTGGAAATTGTTTCTCAGATGGAGTAACTGGTAATTGAGAATCAACTGCAATAATCTTCTGTTCATTATTTGATTCATTCTTATTTTCGGTCTCCTTATTCTCTTCAGTAGGAGCTGTTTCTTCCTCCGCCTTTTTCTCTACAACTTTAATATCAACGAATTTTAACCATGTAGGTTCTGATAAATCAACCAAAGTTTCACACTCAAAATCTTTATCTCATTTTCAGTTTATTGTAACTTTAATACCATCTGATGTTTTATTAGCTTTATGAGATGTGATAGTATAAGTTCATTGATCATTTCATAAACATGTTCTAATTCCATAACGATTAACAATATCACTAATTATATTGTTATTAGGTAATATAATGAAATTTCTGATGTTATCTACTTCAGTATCATCACTATCATTAATGAAATATCCCCACCAATTATTGTTTTGGAAGAACCAACTTTGAACTTCTGATAATTTATAGAACATATCTCAGTTGATAGAAGGAACTTTTCTTACAGCATTTGCATTAAAGGCGTTTGTAAGTTGATTACAATTCTTATCTCCTTCTTCATTACTACAGTTAAAATAACTAATTGTGGTTGTTTTTAAAGTATCAATATTTTGGACAGTAATTTCTCAATTATCTCCTGGATTACCAACAAAAGCATAATAATCATAGAAATTAGATGTGAATCCTAATCAAGCTTTAGCTACATAAACAGCTTGGTTTGAAATTTCTTCAGTTATAGGAGAAACTTCTTCATTCTTATTTAAAGATGTTATTGTTGTTACCTCAACTAAAGGTAATTCTTGAAATACTGATTCGATACTACCAACAACATAAAAAGTTCATGTTGATGAAGTATCTAGGTTGTTCATAGCTATAGTTTTACTCTTTAATAAGTATTTCTTTCCTTCGGCTGTAGTTAAAGTATGGGTATAGTTAAGTAAATCTCAATCAGCTGTTAATGTTCATTCTTGTTCAATAATACTTCAAATAACGTATTCTGACTGAATTTCTGGCTCAATTTCTTGATTGAAGATTACATCTTTATAATAATATCATGCTCAGAGAATTATCAAAACAATAACCAAAAATATCCACCAAGCACTCGAATTGCTTTTCTTATTTTGTTGTCTAATAATACCTCAAGAAAATGCCGCATTAGATACTTTCTGTTTGCTAAAAAAATCTTGTTTTTGCATACGTATATAAAAATAAGATAAAACGTCCTTTATATTAAAAAAAGAAATCTGATTTTCAAGGTCAGATTTCTTTATAAAAGGATTTTGGGACATTATTTAATGAAATTAATCTTTCTTATTTTGGTACATGATCTCAAGCATATCAGTGATGAATGGAACATTAATAATAAGTGTTAACAAAGCAGTTAATACAATCATAGATCCAAATCATTTGAACATATTAATACCATAAGCAAATAATAATACTCATATTAATAATGTAGATATTTGACCATCTCTAATTGCTGACCAACTTCTCTTACTAGCAGTCTTAACAGCTGATAAGTAAGTTTTTCATTCTCTAACTTCTTCATTCATTCTTTCGAAGATAAGAATATTAGCATCTACTGCCATTCATATAGAAAGGATAATAGCAGCGATTCCACTTAAAGATAATGCATAGTCAATTAACTTCAAGAATGCTAATAATACAACGAAGAACATTATCATAGTTGAAGCAGTAACAATAGCTTTTCTCCATCCGTAGATAAAGAAGATATAGAGGATAATAGCTAATACTCAAACTAATGTAGCTATTAAAGCTCCTTCAAATGCAGAATCTCATAATGAAGGACTAACTTTTTCTTCTTGTAAAAGAATCAAAGGAGCAGGCATATTTCATGAATTTAATTCTTTAGCAGTATTGATAGCTCTTTCTTTATCAAATCCTCCTGAGATTTGAGCTCTTCAATCACAAATCTTAGCTTGGATTGTTGCTATAGTAACAGCTTGACCTCAAATGAAGATACCCATACTTTTACCTAGATTATTTGTTGTTACTTCACAGAAAATCTCTTTTCATTTTCCATTAAATTCGATTCCAACGCAAGGTTCTCAAAGTTGAGTAGTTTCTGATTTAGCGATTGTAAAGTAAGCACCATTTAATGGACTTCAGTCATTTCATTGAGCTAATTTCCATCATAATCTATCTTGAACGAAGATTTCGTCGATAGTATACACAACTTGATTCTTTAATGAATCTTCAAATGCTGCTTGGTCAGTAATTCCATTAATTTCTAAGAATCTATATACGTTTTCTCAAGCTTCTTTAATGTCTTTAGTATAAACAAGATATGTTACATCAATATCTGAATCATAAGTAACAACTTCATTTAATGCAGGAGCAAAATCAGGAATTAATTCTTTAATAGTATCTTCATCTACATAAGTATTTGCTAATTCAGTTGCTCATTCAATTTCAGCCTGAGGATCAGCAGCTAGCTGTTCTTTAGCCGCAGCTAAAGCTTCTTCTCATTGGTCTTTAGGAAGAGTTAATACTCTCAAATCATAAGCAACAGTTTTGTCATCCTCTGAAACTTTACCAATAGCATAAGTCAATTTTCAATTTTCTATAACATATTTTCATTCTTCTAAACTTCTATCAGATTTATCTGTTGTAAGTTCATATTCTAAACCATTAGCCTGAGCAACAGCAATAATATCCTGAGCAGTTACTCCATCACTTGCAGCACTTGATCTATCAGTAACTTTGAAAGTTAAGAATCATCCAATATCTTGTGTTGAAATATTTCCATTCTCATCATTATAATATTGTTGTCAGTATGTACCTTCAATGAGCTCAGATATTTGATTCAAAGGAATTGAATTAAGTAAATCAACATTATTCTTATAAGCTTCAGGAAGTTCAGCAAGAGTTCATGAAATAGTTCTAGCATAAATATTCTCAGATTCTTGATTAGCATAAAGATCAATCATTTTATCAGGATTAAGAATAGCATCAGCTCTTATTTTTTCAGCAACTTGCTTTCTTTGAGCTATAGTTTCTGGAGTTACATCATCTTCATTCTCAAGTCTAAATTCTAGTTCAACAGTTTTACCAATAATTTCTTTAGCTTGATCAAGATCAGCAACTCATCATATTTCAACAACAACTTGAGTTTCTTCTCAAATATTTTGGATATATGATTTATAATCACTTACTCAAAGTGTAGAAATTCTAGTATCTATATTCTTCAAAATAACTTCTTGTATACTTTTCTTTACTTCAGTTAATTCTGCAGGAGAATACAAATCCTCATACTTACTAAAATCAATCTTATACACTAATTTAGTTCCTCATGAAATATCAAGTCATTTTCTGAAATGTGAAACTCAATTAGTAGTTAGGATCCAATCTCTTTTAAATGTTTCTGAGTTAAATGTCCTTCATACAAATAATACGAAGAAAAGACAAACAACGAATACACATCAAAAGATAATCCTCTTAGTTGTCCAAAATCCTTTCATAGTACAATTTACTAATTAAAAATAAAACGCTAAGAGTATATAATTTTCGTGTATGATTACAAGTGAAACTTGACAAAAATGGTGTATCTTATTATGTATTGAAATTGTATTCTTAGTATGTATACTATCGCCGTGTATTTTTTCATTAATTGAGAATTAAAAGGTTAAATTACGAAAGGCACAGCGGTGTTTTAGGTCTCCTTGAATCAGGGAGACCTTTTTTAATAAAAAACAAATCTTGAAATGATTTTATGAAATCTTATCTTCTTTGTATTTAATCGGTAAAGAAGAGAATGCAGCTATTCATACTTGATACTATTGAAGTAAAAAAAGACAAAATTCAAATTAATAATAATGAAGAGTTAGTATACCAACTAAGAAAAGTTTTAAGAATAAAGCCGTGATATGAATGTGTTTTTCAGTGTAATAATAGAAGATATGAAGTTATAATAGATAAATTAGCTGGAAATGAAATTCAGGCATCAGTTTCTAATATTATTGAATGACCAAAAGAGGAAAAAGAAACATGAATGATAATTTCTTACCCTAATAAGCAGGAAAAATTGGAATTAATAATTCAAAAATTAACAGAAATTTGAATAAAAAAAATATACTTACGAAAATCAGAAAGATCTGTTCCTTCATCATTAAACGAGAATAAACTTAAAAGGTTTAAAAAAATAATGAGAGAGGCTTCAGAGCAATCTTGGAATCGAACGCTACCTGAATTAATCCATTTAAATAATATAGAAGATATTTTAAAAGGTTGGAACCTTGTTGTTTTTGATTTTAAACAAATTGAATGAATAGAGTTTAAAGAAAAAAAAGATCAGCCTTATTTATGACTGATCTGACCTGAATGATGACTAACCGATTTAGATTATTCACATTTTTCTAAGAACATCAAGATTAGAGGTTTATGAGAATCGGTATTAAGAATGGAAACTGCTGCAATAGTTTGATGATGGATTATTAAGAACTGATTATAGTTTTGTCCCTAAAACCTTGATTTCTAAAGCATCCAATTCTCTATGAAATTGATCAAAATATTTTCCTTCTATTTTTGGGTCACTGACATCATAGCTTTCCCAATCATGGTTATGTCTAAAATCGTACATTGCTTTAACTGCATAATGTTCCATATTTCTTCTAATTGCTTTTCTTATTTTACCTTTTTTTCAAGATTTATCGTCCTCAAGTGGATAAAATGCAAATCATGCAATTTCATTTTTAGCAGGGTGAAAATTTCATTTAATTTTTAAGGCAAACACATTATGGATTTGACTACTTGTTTCAATCCTTGTTAATTCTTTCAATCTTTTAATTCTATAATCGTTTCATATTTCTTCTCATAATTCTCTTTTTAGAGCTGATTCTTCATTTTTATCCCATTTTTCCATTCATCATCAAAGTAATCAATATTTTCAATTAACTTTTTCTTTAACAAGAAGTGCGCATTTTCACAATACTCTATGTTCAATAATAGGAATTCATTTTGATGTCTCTCTTTTGCTCATATTTATATTTAAGTAATAAATTGATTAGTAAAAGTATAAATAAAAATTTAAAAAAAAGCAAAAAAACAGTAATGTAGTTATTTATTATATTATCTATATTGACATAATTAATAATTATATAAAAATGCAAAAAATACTTGATTTTGCTTTTCATTTGTGTATAAGATTTCCATGCAGGCACTTTTCAAGTGTTTCTCTCTTCGGGCGGGGACTAGGGGTCTTAGTCTCTGCTTTTTTTTATATAAAAATATTGAGAAATTGTTTAGAATAATTAATAATAAATCATTTATTAAATGTAGGTAATGGATTTAAGTAAATCAAATAATATTGAATATGAATTATATCTAACCTGACTCAATGAGGATACTATTAGAAAAATTTCTAATGATTTATGAGAGCCGGAGTGGATGCTAGATAAGAGGTTAGAATCCTTAAAAATTTTCAATTCATTAAAAATGCCTTCATATTGACCAGATATATCAAATATAAATTTTGATGAGCTTGTATATTATGCGAGACCAAAATTATGATCAAATACATATTTGAATAGCTGGGATGAGGTACCAGAAGAAATTAAATCAACTTTCGTTAAATTATGAATTCCTGAAGCAGAAGCTAAGTATTTAGCATGAGCTTGAGGTCAGTTTGATTCTACGGCTATTTATCATAAAGTTAAAGAAAATTGGGAAAAACAGTGAATAATTTTTGATGATATGTCTCATGCGATAAAAAAATATCCAGAGATGGTAAAAAAATATTTTATGAAAGAGGTTCCTGCTAATGATCACAAATTTGCGGCTTTACATTGAGCCGTACGGAGTTGATGAAGTTTTGTGTATATCCCTAGATGAATAAAACTTACTCAACCATTGCAGGCATATTTTCGTATGAATACTTTAGCTTGAGCACAGTTTGAGCATACAATTATTGTTTTAGAGGATGAGGCAGAAGCTCAATATATAGAATGATGTTCTGCACCAAAATATAACCAGCTCTCTCTTCATACCTGATGTGTTGAGATATATGTTTGAAAACAAGCAAAAATGAGATATTCATCCGTCGAGAATTGGTCTACAAATACCTATAACCTCAATACTAAAAGGGCAATAGTTGATGATTATTGAATAATGGAACGAGTTTGATGAAATTTATGATCATGAGCTACAATGTTATATCCATGTTCAGTATTAAAATGAAAATACTCAAAATCGGATAATCTTTCGATTGTTATGGCATCAAAATGACAAAACCAAGATGTATGAGCGAAAGTTATTCATATATGAGACAATACAAGTTCGAATATTATATCAAAATCAATATCGCTTCAATGATGAGTTAATACTTATAGATGATTAGTTAAAATATCAAAGAATGCGAATAATGTTGTATCTAGTGTAAATTGTGATGCCTTGATAATTGATGAAATTTCAGTTAGTAAAACAATTCCTCTAATTGAATGTGATAATGCAACGGCATTGATTTCACATGAAGCTACTGCGGGTAAAATAGATGAGAGTCAATTATTTTATTTAATGAGTAGAGGAGTATCAGAAGAGAAAGCAGTATCTTTATTGGTAAATTGATTTGTATCGAATGTGGTTAAACAGCTTCCGCTTGAATATGCATGAGAGTTAAATCGTTTGATCGAATTAGAAATGGAATGAAGTGTATGATAAATTAAAGAATAAATAAAAAACCAGCTGTAATAGCTGGCTTTTTATAGTATGTTGAAATATTACTTAGAAAGTTACATCTTCATCGTCTTCTTCAGCATTAGAAGCTTCTTCTTTTGCTTCAGCAGTTCTTTGAACTCTATTTGGATCTTCCTTAGCAAAGTCAACTTTAATAGGTCTTCCCCATAATTCTTGTCAATCCATTTCAGCCTTAGCTTTTGCTGCATCTTCTGCATTAGCAAATTCTACAAAACCGAAACCTTTACTCCTTGGAGGTTTTGTAGTTTGATCAAGATTAACTCTTGCAAATACAACTTCTCAGTACTTAGAGAATTCAGTTTTGAGGTCATTTCCCCTCATTTTCCAGTTTAATCAACCCACGAATAATTTTGTTTGGCTGATGATCATTTCTTCAGACATTAAAACAAATGAATAATAAATTAAATGATGTCGATAACACGACAGAAGGAAGTGTATGATTAATTTTTTATTTTTCAAATAAAAAAGATTAAAATTAAAAAAATTTGCTTTACATTTTTTATTGAATATAATAAATTATGTTTTATTATGATAGAAAACACTAATGACAGATGGATCTCAATTGAAAAAAAATGGTATTGAAAATAGTGAAAAACCAGAAAAATCTCACAAAAAGGCCATTTTTTGATGAAATCAAGATGTTTTTAATAATCTAGATAAATTTGAGAGGATCTCTAATCCAGTTGAAGATTCAGATTTTGATTTTGAATTTGATACTTTAGAAAATGATGTTGATGAACCTGATACGGATACAGGATTTATTCCAGAGATTTCCGATGAAGAAAAGGAAGAGATGTATTGAGAAAGAGATATTTCTTGATTATCTCCATTAAGTAAAATGGATAAAAGTGATGAAGAATCAGAAGATAAAGAAAATTCATATGATATTGAATATCCGGGAATTATTGATGAAGAAAAAGATGAAAATGAGGAAGAACAAGAAGATAAAGACAATGATGAGATTGAAGAAGATTCAGAAGAAGAGCAAAAAGGAGAGGAAGATATAGATATTGATGAAGATTCTGATGATGAATCAGAACAAGATTCTGATGAAGATCAAGAAGAATGAGAAGATACAGTAGAAGAACAAACTGATGAAGAAGAAATGGAAGATATAACTGAAGAACCTAATGAGGAAAATCAAAATGAAGAGGATTCTGATGAAGATGAGACATTAGAAAATGAAGAAGCTGAAGATAATTCGAAGGATGAAAAAGAACAAGAAGAAGAGGCTGATGAAGATGAAGAAAATGAAGAAAATGAAGAATCGGAAAATGACAATCATGAAGAAAAAGGGAAGAAAGAATTTGTAAAAGAGAATGATAACGAAGAAGAGGAGGAAGAAGAATCTGAGGAAGAAAAAGAAGAGGATGATGAATTACAAAAAAAGAAAAGAAAAAAGTTTCAATTTACGACTCCAATCCTTTCAGAAGAAGGAAAAGATGATGAAGAAACTGAAGAAGAGAAAGAAGAAGATGAAGGATTTGGTGATAAATCTGATGAAGAGATAGAGCTTAATGACGAAGAACAAGATTATCATAATATGGAAACATACGAAGAAAAGAATTTAACTAATTTGGTTAAACTTTTCCATGAACTTCTTGTATTACATAAAGAATCATTAAAATTAGAAAGAAAAGTACAGCAAAGTGATGAGATTTCTGAACTTGAAATTATATGAAATAATACAGAAAAAAATATGATTCGTTATATTATTTCACAGGAATCAGAAGAAGAAATTAATTCTCTAACTATTAAAAAAATAGAAAAAAACTATGCTAATGAAGAAGAGAATGAACATGTACTAGAATTTACAACAGCGGAAGAGAATAAAAATCTAATAGTTAAAGTAGATACTTATGTGTTATATGAAGAGGAAAAAGATTTAGTAGATCCCGTTAAGCAGTTACAAGTTTCAGATAAGATGAAAAAGTTTATTTTCTTACTCCAGGAAAAACAAAGTGATCTTCAAGAAAAATATGAAGTAATAAAAGAAGAGAAAGAGAAAAAAAGAGCATTCCGTGATATATTTAGAAATTTCTAAATTATGTCAAATTCACTTGAAAATGATATCTGAAATATTTATATAATAAATACCGTTATTTACGGTGGTACATAGAAACAAACTGAAAAGTTATTATAGGCTCGTCTGCAAACATCTCATTTTGTTTGTTTATGTGCGGTCCTCAACTTAACCCCAAGTGAGGACTTTTTTTTAACAAAAAAAACTCGTGAATTTTCACGAGTTTTTTTGTTATATTGAGAAAATATTACATATCATCCATAAATCCTGCAAATCATGGATCCACTCTTTTTGCTTTTTCGATTATTTCGATGGTAGTTTTGCTTGCATTTCATTTACGATAGTCATCAATCATTTTTTGAGTGATAGGAACCATTTTAAATCATCTTGCAACTGTGGCAACAACATCTTCTCAAGGAACAACATCAGTTTTCAAGACATTGCGAAAACGAACATCACCATTTTTTAAATAATCTGCTCTATAAGTTGTAATAGTTTTTTTTCATGTTAGTTCGAGAATACATCTATACATTGCTCAATTTCGTATTTCCATTCATTCAACTTTCTCTCAAATGAAAATTGATCATCATTTTAATGAGAAAAACAAATCGTGTTCAGGAGTACCTGAATTATGTTCATAATACTTTCTTCATTGAATAACAATATAATTATCTCAATTCTTATCCTTTTTTAAGTTCTTTAAAATTAATCTAGATTCTCATGATTGAATATTAGCAATACTTCTAACATCAAACTCTTTTCGGTTAGGAGTTTCTCATTGGTTTAAATTCTTTAAAAGATCATTATTTGTTTGTTGAAGTTTTGGAGGTCTTCATCTTCTAGGAGTATCAACTCAATTTATTCTTTTTTCCATAGTGGTATATTTATATATAAACAAGTATTTTATATATAAAAAGAATTATATGTCAATAGAAAATAATTATTAATCGTCATAAATTACAGAAATTCAGCGGTTAGAAAAGAATTTATAGAATCAAAGATTTCGTTCTTTAATAATATATTTATAAGGAATTTTTATATTTCAAATAGGCAATCATCCCATTGGTCTAACACAACTTGAATCATAAACAAAAAAAGTTCAATTATTATCATCATATCCCCAAATTGTAATATAATGTCGATGGGTTAATGCCTTTTTTCGAGAGAATCGCTTATCTTTAACTAATCAATTTGCAATAAATATCAAAATTGGTCAATAAATTAATCTCTTTTTCATTAGTTCAATCTTTTTTCTCGGTGTAAGAAAAAAAATTTTAAAAAATTTATAACTTATTCAATGTTTTTTAAGTACTCATCCTACACTTCGAGGAGTCATGAATCATGTATGATATGACCATTTTCATCATGAATATTCTCTTACTCATTTTTTAATGTGAGTTTTTGCTTCAATAACGGCTTTTAATGAATAATGTCAGCATGTTCATGTACTTTCTTTTCTTGTTGGGAAACCGTCAATTGGATATTCATCTCTTACAAAAACATTTCTATTCACTTCAACTAACATAAGATACCTTAAAAATAAAAGCCGGGAAATAATTTAAAAATTTAATAAAAAAAATCAAACAAAAGTTTGATATCTTTTATTGTTTTTCATCTATTCTGGTTTAGATACAGGTATATCATCAATCAATAGGAAGAATGACTCATGTTACATAACTAGCTTCATCACTAGCCAAGAAAATGGCTCATGCATTTAATTCTCACGCTTGACCATATCTTTTCATTGGTACAAATTGTTCAGTATATCTTTTAAATTTTTTTGTTTCCAATATCTGTTTTGTTAGTTCGGTATTAAAATATCATGGACAAATTGCATTACATGTAATATTATATTTAGCGAGTTCTGCAGCAATTCCTCTTGTAAAATTAACTACTCATCATTTTGCTGCATGATAAGCTATAGTGCTTAATTCTTTATTTCAAACTAGTCCGTACGTAGAAGCAATATTAATAATTCTTCAATGTTTGTTTTTTTTCATAATTTTGGCAAATGCTCTAGTTACTTTAAATACACTAGTTAAATCACTTTTTACAGTAAAATCCCATTCTTCATCTTTCATATTTAATACACCGGCATTTTTTGAGGCTCAAGCGCAATTAATTAATATATCAACCTTTCAAAAATGTTTCTCAGCTAATTTAGCAGCATTATCAACATCTTTCGTAGAGGTAACATCACATTTAATAGGAAAAACTTTTACTCAGTAAGCTTCCAATGTTCCTTTTAATTCTACTAACAAATGGTATCTTCTAGCTAGAATCACTAAATCAGATCATTGCTGAGCAAATCATTTAGCCATTTGCTTTCATAGTCATGAACTGGCTCATGTTATAACTGTAACTTTTCCTTTTAAATCAAACATGTTGTTGTTTTTTGATAAATCAATCCACTAATTGGTTTAAGATTTTACATCCCTATATGAAAGCTCTAATAAAATAATTATATATATAAACTAGAATTTTTCAAAAAAATAGGGATTTTTACTATTTTTAATCAGTTTTCTCTAAATATTCTTCCAAAGCATTTTTAACAAGTAATAAATCAACTCATACAGGAGTTTCTTTTTCTCAATATCAGTTACTTTCTAATACAATTTTACATATATCATTAATTCCAGCATTTTTCTTAAAATATCACTTATCTCTCAAATTTTTAATTTGAGAAAATAATGTTTTTTCTTTAGTGCATGATATCTTTCATAGTATTACTATTGAATTCTTTTTGTTGATATATCTATTCAATCCCTCAATTACTGCTAAATATCTAACTCATTCAGCCACTTTTTTATTATCTCATGAAAAGTTTAATTCAGAATTTTTCTTTCAATTAAATGGGTCTTGAAATTTTATATGATAATTTGAATCATATTCTTCTGTTGTTTTTCATGAAAATCATAAATGCCTATTTAAGTATCTTTTAAATTCATCCATAGTTTTAGCTTTTGATTGTTTTAATAGATCTGTTATTCTTTTTGATCAAGCATTATATGATATAATATTTAGTTTCTCATAATCTTCCTCACTAAATGAAAGATTAGTTCATTTTAACGCATATTTTATGAGCTCAAGATTTCTTTTTCTATACAGAGCTCACATAATTAAATTATCAACAGGATCATTTACATTGAGTTTTAAATCGTCTATTTTATAACGTTCAACAATATCCCTAACAGCTCATGATTTTAATTGAAGATATCATGTTGCTCAAGATGAACTAATTTGAGAATTATCCATCCTACTTTCTTTGATAATCATCGGGAGGAGAGTAGTAACTTTCATATCTTCATTAGTTAATAGGCTTTTGAGCTTTTCATTTTCCTCAACCTTAATTGCGGCTCTAGTTAAATCTTTTTTAATCGGAATAATAGAATTGAGGTGTAATGAGTAGATTTTATATTCCCATGGCTCTTGGATAACTACCTCATTAACTTCCAAATTTTCACAATCAGATTGAATCTCTGTTACTTCTGTTATTGAAGTTTCATTACTAGAAGTTTCATTATTTTCTCAATCTTTATTTCAGCATCAAATTAATAACAAAATACTAAGTAACATTGCTGATACTTTTCCACAATACCCTTTTTTATTACTTGTTTTTAATGAGTTTCTTGTTTCCATGGTTATTTATAATACTTAATAATAGATTCGGCAAGTCATTCAGCAAATTCTTGACGTTTATCTCACCATCTCAAGAAAAATGCTTGATTTGGCTGTGAAATATTTCAAGTTTCAACTAGAACTCAAGGTGTTTTTATGTTATTTAAAACATAAAGAGGTTGATTTTCCGCTTTATGTTCATAACTCTTTAAACGAAAAACCTTATTATCTCATTCTTTTTTATAAAATCAGAATCAACTATCGTCTTTTATCATTCATTCTGCCAATTTTTTTGATGCTCATCAATTAGATCAACGTAAATCATATTTTACGAGTACTTCTTTTTTCTCTTCATCTGGGATTAAATATTTATAGTTTTTTCAATTTCTTGAAACGGTTCAGATTTTTCCTGTAGGTATAAAGTCTGCATGAATAGAAATTAATGCAGTTGATTTATATTTATTCGCAATTTTTGCTCTTCTTCTAAGACTTTCTTTTTGAGTAACAGGTGTTTCCATTTTAGTAGATTCTCATGAATCATCCCATAAATCTTGATAGGTATCTCAAATAGAAAAATTTTGTGGCAAATCTATTACATCACTAATTCATCTAGCTGGATTATAGTGTGTAAAATCTACTTTAGCTCAATGACTTCTTAATATTTTAGCAACTCTATAGGCAATATCCAAAGATACAGGAGCTTCAAGAACAAGTACTTTTGCCTTGTCTTCTTCTGGTCAGAATTGCGCTAATCCTATTGATCACGGATCATTAATTCAATGTCATGGATCAATCATGAATTTTTTTCATTTTAATGAGTCATCGATAATTTCATCAGGTTTTGTTATTTCATCTATAGTATATCTCTTAGAATTAGCATTTTCCATTGCTTTAGGTATACGAACAGTATATCAATCTTTTAATGCGCGTTCAATTCTTGGCCATATATTGATATCTTTGTATATCTTTTTTACTGAATTATCTGCGCATTTTTCAAATTCTTCAAGTGAATGTAATATTACATATCAAGCATTTTTCTGTTGTTCCGTGGCTTCTGTAACTTTAAATCCTTCTCAGTTATCATCCATTGCATTTTGTTCTTTTAAATATTCGCTTATGATTGAATTAATTTTATCATTATCAATTACCAAAGTATCTCATAATCAAATATGATCAATAGAATCAATGTTGTTTTCTATAGCAATTTCATCTATAATTTTTTTACATAGACTCCAATCGGTTTTTTGTTCATCGGTTAAATCCATATTTCATGAAATAATACTATCTCTCACAATTCATCAAAATGTTTGTCATTCTCATACAACAATTTGTCTCTGGTCTGTAGTTTTATCTTTTCCTTCTTTGTTATTATAATTATAATATCACCATCACAATAAGATAGCAATTAATGCTGCGCCAACTCAATTTTTGATTGTAATAATTTTTTTTGAAGATTCTGGTGAAAGATGTGTGTTCTTATATTTTCCTTTTTCTAGATGTGAATTATTATTCCATATTTTCCCTTTCATGTTTAAGTGTGATAATAAAATAAATTATAACATATTAAACAACATTTCGTAAACATCGTCTTCAATATCTCATGTTTCGTTTTCATTTCAACTTTCCAATAAAACATCTTTTGTATTAATTAACTCTTGATAAATTCATTGCATATTATTTAAGATATCTTCTTCGGAATTTTTGTTATCAAAGAATGAATCAGAAATCTCTGATAAATTATTCTCTAATATTGAAGTTTTTCAATATTCTAATACTTCTTGAACTTTGGAAATCTTTGAAACTAAGTTAGAAAAATATTCGCGTTTTTCACTTAACTTCTCTCAAATACTTGAAGGTGTTTTATCTGCAACATCAATACCTAATAATTCATATTTTTCATATTCATAACTGACGTAGTCATTGAATAAGTCTTTTAATTCTTCAAGTATTTCTATCTTTTTATTATATTCATTGATATCAGTTAGCTCAAAATTAGATGAAATATCGTAGATTAGAACAGCAAATCTTGCAATAAATCAGAAATTTTTTGAAAATTCATTTTCTCTAAAGCTTTGTTTTTCTTCTTCACTTAATCATGATTCATCTAAAAGAGTTTCTAATTCATTATTTAAAACAAATCAACTTAGAAATTTATCTGATAAATATTTATATCCAGCATCATAATCTAAATCACTTACCTTAATATTTTCAGATTTATTTGAGGCAATTAATTGTTTTCTAGAAGAATATAATGGTTTCTCATAAATATTTTTACTTCTCATTAACATAACCATAACATTACCTCTTTTTTCATATACTTCTGTTGCTCTAGTAATATTTCACATAATTCAGTTTTCTTGAAGAGCTGTTAGATGAGGTAAATAATATGGTTCGTTTTCTCATGCAGTATTATAAAGTTCACCCCATAGTATTCTTGAAAGAATTGTTCAAAATTGAGCTCTAGTTAATAATCATTGTGGATTGAATGTTTTGCTTCATTTTCACATCAATCATAATTGGCATGCTTTTTGAACATATTCACTAAGATCTGGCTTTACCTCATTTTCATCATCAAATTCACATTTTACGGAAGAATCTATACGTTTTCATAAAACATTAACGGAAAATGTAACAATCATTTTAGCTGCTGCCTGTCTAGTAATATATCAATCAATATCAGCATTTTCATATGAATTTTGAGTTGTAATTTCGTTTTCATATGCCCAATAATATGCTCTATGTTTCTCATCCATATCAGCATATTTGTCATCGACTACATCTTCTTCTATTTTTTCAATTTTATCGTCACTCAATAGACTATCTTCTTCTTGCTCTTCATATTTATTTAATTTAAAACATGCATCAGGATATTCTTTATTTTGATTTACATTTAGTCATACAACAATTTCTTGTTCGTTATTACAGAATGATGAATAATCAACACTTTCTAAATCTCACAACACAGCAACAGTTGATAAATTATTGAAATTAAATGCTTCATATTGTATAGTTTTTACATTCTTTGGGATGACTAATTCTCTTAATTTATTATTTTTGAAAGCTCTATCTCAAATAATTGTAACTCATTCAGGAATTTCTATTGTTGTGAGATAGTTATTTGCAAAATCTGCTCCACCAATTGTTTTTAATCCCTTTGATAATTTTACATTTCTTAGATTATTTCCCTCGAAAGCATCCCATCACATACTAATGACAGAATCTGGGATAATAACCTCTTCTAAGCGATTTCATCTAAAAGCAAAATTTCATATTCTTTGAAGAGTTGATGGTAATTCAACCCTAGCTAATCATTTTCTATCAAATGCATTGGCTCATATTTCTACAACAGGCTTGTTGTTGATAAATTCAGGTAATTTAATAATATTTCAATCACATTTATAGTTAATAATAGCTAAAGTATCTTCATAACCTGTCATTGTATATTCACTTTTATCAGTAACCAAACATTCATCACTTAATGATTCTGCAGCTTTACTATTTCAGAAAAGTAAATATACCATTGCAGATAAAAATACAGCTCAAAGGATTAAAATCTTTTTCATTATTTTGCAATACTTGTAAAATCTTAAAATATATTATAAAACATTTTACAGATTTGTCAAATAAATTAAAAGATATTGACAAAAATAATAAAAATTTAAAATTTAAAAATTATTATTTCTTGTAATAATACTTATAATCGATAAAAAAGTGTCGAATTTATATTAAAAAAATAATTATGATTCGAAGCCTTATTTATGCATTATTAGCTGTCTTTGTTGTTTCATTAACATCTTTTATATGATTGCTAACTTTTTGAATAAAAAATGATAAACTTGAAAAAGTTTTGATATATCTTGTGGCATTTTCTGCATGAGCATTGTTGTGAGATGTTTTTTTTCATCTTTTACCTGAATTATCAGAAAGTGATATTGATCGAGAAAAAATATGAATTCTAATCATATGATGAATTGTAATCTGATTATTTATTGAGAAAGTAATTCACCGGAATCATTGCCACCATATGGAATCAAGAGAACATCATCATCCACTTGCTACAATGAATCTTGTTTGAGATTTTTTCCACAATTTTACTGATTGATTAATCATTTGAGCAAGTTTTTTAATTAGTATTCCAGCTTGAATATCTACTTCTATAGCTGTCCTTCTTCATGAAATTCCACAAGAAATTGGTGATTTTGCTGTATTAATTCATTGATGATATAAAAAATCAAAAGCATTATTAATGAATTTTGTTGTTGCTTTGAGTTCTATTATCTGAGTATTGGTTACATTTCTAATTTGAAATAATGTTGAAAATCTTGAATTATATTTAACACCAATAGCAATCGGTATGTTTATTTATATTGCATGATCTGATCTTATCCCAGAAATTAACAAACATAATCAACAGTTATCTAAATCTTTACTACAGATTTTTATGTTTATATTAGGATCAGCTTTAATGTATTCTTTGCTTTTCTTGGAGTAATTAAAAGGAATCCACTATAGTAATAGCAGATTCCTATAATTTTTTAGTAAGCGAATTTCTCCAGTAAACAAATTGACCCTTTTCCTAATACTACCATACAGATTGCTCCAATAAGACCATATATCATTATTTTATCTATTGGATAGCTATAAATCCATATAAGTGAGATAGTTGCTATTAACAGAGCTAGAAACATAAAGAGGATGAGTAATGTTGTTCTCTTTCCCTTATATTTTCTGAATCTGAATAGAGTAAGGAATGTTATTATACATGTAGAAACAGTAAGCCAATACTGCCAAGTCTGACAAATCATAATGGAGGCATAAATAAGGTAGAGGAGTGCTCCGACAATAACAATCCAAATACCAAAACTTCCAGACTCATCATCAGTAGAGAAATGGATTCCATATCCACCAATCGAAATAGCAAGAATCATTAAGATTCCAGGGATTGGGAATATGATTCCATAGAGATAACCGATAAGTATTAGTAAACTTACAGTCAGTAATGTACCACCAGCCCATGTAAAACTATGAACTGAACTAGAAATACCCTTCCACAGGAGACCTATGGAAATAGCGACTGAGAAAATCAGCATTATAAGATAAAATATTCCCATAATTGTTTGTTTTTTTGTTGTTACATTTCCTTGTATAAGAAAAATATATAATAATTTCAAGTTTCTTTTGACAAAAAGGACAATTTCAACTATAATATATTTAGTTATTTCATAATACAAAAATAAAAGCAATGAAGAAAAAGGTTATGATGTTATCAAAATTGTTCTTATTGGTTTTTCTTATGGTAAATATTTTTCTTTTTTGAAAAAATTTTGTTTCAGCCGCTTCTACAACACTTAAGAGTTCAAATGTATCAAAAATTTGTGATGTAAAAGATAACAGAATTGATTGTAGTTGAAAATGACTAAATTCAATTAAATCATGAGCCTTTTTGTCTTTTACTTGAGCAACTGAAATAAATTTATCAAGCAATAATTTAAAAAAATTACCAAAAAATATATTCCTTTGATTAGATAAATTAGTAACACTAGATTTATCAAATAATGCTCTGACAGGTTTTGATAATGTTAATCTACAGTCATTGAAAAAACTTGAAAGACTTAGCCTATCAGACAATGAACTTACTAGTATATCAGATTGAAAATTTTCAAATCTTATAAATCTTAAAAATCTATCATTAAGATCAAACAAAATTACTAAAATTACAAGAAATGTTTTTAGCTGATTAAAGTCATTAACATATTTGGATTTTTCAGATAATCCTTTAGAAGAGATTGATAAAAGAGTTTTATCAAATCTTTCTAAATTGTCTGAAGTTAGTTTAACTTACCCAAAACATCCAGTGGCATGATTATTTTCTTCTTTGAATTATTTGAGTTCAATTATTATTGAATGAGAAATAAAAAAAATAGATGAATGATTTTTTTCATGAATAGAGGATTTGGATAAGTTAATTATCATTGGAAACTGAAAAAATGCTGATATTTCTAAATGGGATTTTACAGGATTAAAATCATTAAGAAAATTGAGCATTTCTAACATAAAAGTTAAGAATCTAAACACATCATCATTTGTATGATTAGATAATTTAAGAGAATTATCTCTAAGTTTCGAAAAATTAAATGATATTCAGCCATGAGTATTTATTTGATTGGATAATCTGGAAGAATTATATATTTGGTTAAATTGATCACAGAATAAGTATCCATTTATAAAATGATGAACATTTAATTGATTAAAATCGTTAGACCGTTTGGAATTAAATTGATGAAAAATTGAAAAGATCGATAACGGTGCATTTGTTGAATTAGAAAAATTGAGAAACATTAGAATAACATTTAATTCTATGGATTCAGTTCCAGAATGATTATTCTCAAGTTTAACGAATCTTACTCATGCAAATATAAATTTCATACAAAAATACTCTTCTAGTGAAATGGTTAAGTTCTATGCAAAGATGTGAATTCTTTCCGCTGCTATCTCATGAGATCAAAAAGACTGAATTATTACACTAGTGAGATGGTTTATTTCTGTATTAGTAATTTTTGTCTTATTGGTAATCCTTCTTTGATACAGAGTAAACAGAAATTGAAAAGTTGGTGTTATTTTATCATTTTCAGGAATGAAAGAATTTGAGTTAGATTATTGACTTAAAGATACTGTTTGAACAAAGATTGCAAAAATATTTTTTATCTTTATGATGTTATTACCAAGTATTGTATTCGTATGTTTACCAATATTTGGTCTCATACAAATTCCTAAGACTATAGCATCGAACTGGATACCTCGATACCTATTGTGATTATTTGTGCTACTATGATTAGGATGGATTCTTCGCTATTCTTCAATGCTTGTATACTATAATATCTATAACTATATTATGTTTAAGAAGAATGTGAAAAAAATTGATAGATCTATTAATGCAGTATATAAAATGCATAATGCAGATCTTATCGATAAACTTAGAGATGATTAATATCTCAAAAATTATTTTCTTAAATAATTATGAATAATCAATTACAGTGAAAATATGAAAAGGCTTTAGCATATGAGATTTTTGTTAAAGAAGAATATTGATTTGCTAAAGATGTAATAAAAAAGTCAAATTGCATTTTTGATATATGATGACATATCTGATTATTTTCTAAACGGTGTAGAGAATTGAATAAAAATGTAGTAATCCATTATTTTGAACCCATAAAACAATTTTATGAAAAGGCATTAGAAGGTTTTATAGAAGATAAGAATATTGTATTAAATAATTATTGAATTAGTTATAAAAATGAGAAATCAGAAATGTTCCTTAATGAAACGAAGTCCATGCAAACAAGCAAGTACCATTCGTTTTTAAATAAAGATTGAAAACTAGTAGATGTAAATTTTATTACATTGAGAGAATATTTATGAGAATCAAAAATAAATAAAATAGACTTATTAAAAATGGATGTAGAAGGAATGGAGTTTGAAATACTAACTTCTTGGTGAAATTTAGAAATTTCAGCTATAGAAAATTTAATTATAGAAGTTCATATCCTAAATGATGATATGAAAAATCAGCGAGAAATTATTAATGATAAACTTAATAATTATTTTAAATCGGTAGTTATCATTAATTCAGATTATACTAAAAATATATTCTTAGTTTGGGCGAGAAAATAACTTAGAATCCGGATTGAAGATCAAGCATCTTCTTATACTTTCAATTCTTTCTAATTAATGATTGATGAGTTCAATCTTCAATAACTTTTCATTCTTCGAATAATAATATTCTATCAGCGGATTTTACAGTTTGCAATCTGTGAGCAACAATTATAACAGTTTTTCATTTAAAGAGATTATTCAATGCTTGAGAAATCTCTTCTTCATTGAAACTATCTAATGCAGAAGTTGGCTCATCAAGCAATATAATATCAGGATTTTTTAGCATAATTTTTGCGATAGCTAGTCTCTGTTTTTGTCATCATGAAAGTCTAACTCCTTTTTCTCAGATTTCAGTTTGAAGTCATTCAGTGAAATCATAGAGAAATTCACATTTAGCTGCCTTTATAATCTTTTTCAATAAAGCAGGATTTGGTTCTTCTTTTAATGCATAAACAAGATTTTCATAAATTGTTCAATCAAATACAGAAGGTTCTTGGGTTAAAAATCAAATATGTGAAAAATAATTATATATATTTACTTCTGAAATATCTTGTCCATCGACTAAAATCTCTCATTCATCTGGAATAATATATCATGCTATTAATTTAACAAGTGTAGATTTTCATGATCCAGACTTTCAAACTAAAGCAGTCTTTTTTCATCAATCAATATTCAATGAAAAGTTTTCAAAGACATTAGTTTTATTATCATAAGAGAAGGTTATATTATCAATTGCTATATCTCATTTTTTATATTTAAATAGAACTTCAGAATATTTATTTCTCATATTAGGAATGTTATCAAAAGTGTTCCGAAGTCTTTGAACTGCTGTAAATTCATTAGTAAACTCTTTATATAACATAATTGAATTATCAAGCACCTTTTGAAAAAGTGTTGCTGATGCTAAAAGTCATACAAACAAAGCTAAATCTCCTCAGTATTTTACGATAGTCCATCAATAATAAAGAATAAATATATTCAGAAGAAGAGAGAATAAATTTCATGTTCGATAGAGGAACCATCAAACAGTATTAATATGAATGTCACAGTTCTTTATATCAAGCAAAATCTTATCATTTTTTAGTATTTCTGTATTTTCTTGGTTATTTTGGACTATTTCCATTTTAGACATAATCATTTTTACGAATTGTCTTCAATGTTCTCAGTTAATTTCTTCTTTCTTTTGTCTCCAATGTAGCCCTTTTTTGTTTAAAAGGGTAACAATTCAGAATATAAGTCAAAAGAAAAGGAAAAAGACGACAATATATTTCCATCATCAAATTTCAAAAATTTGATAAAGAACAAATATTGTTAGAATAATCAAATCAGGAATTTTTTGAGCAAGTTTTACAAATAATTCTTTCCAATTTGAAATTCATGCATCCATTATTTTTTGAATTTTTCAAGTTCATAATTTTTCTACATTAGTGTTATCTAGTTTGAAAAAGATAGGGAATATTTTTTTTTGTATCAGTCTTCTTCAATCATTCCTCATTTCTGCTCATACATTTCTGAACAGCCAGTTAAATATTACAAATATTACAATAATAAGGATATATGCAATAATCAAGTTTTTTACTCATTCAGAATCATTATTTTGAATAAGTGTAGTAGCTTTTTTAAATACCTCAACTGTTAAAATTGTAAAAAATGAATAGAAACACATTACAATAGCGCTTTTTACGAATGTTCGAAAGTTTCCTTTTAAAGGAGAAAAAAATCTTGTAAAAGCTCAAGTTTTCATTTTCCCTTTTATCATTTGGGTGAAGAATAATTAAATTGAAAAATATAATACCAATCAGATTGTTATTTACAATTCTAATCTAAAAAAATATACCCAAAATAGTTAATTACATGGCTTATTTCCAGTAGTATTTAATAATAATCAAAAATACGCCCCTATGAAAATAGAGGCGTTTTTGATGGTTTACATTTTTTTAGAATCTTACAGAATTCATCCCAGTTTTCGAACTTACCTAGGTCATCCCACTCCGAAGTTCTCGAATAATCACCGATTCTGTTACTTCTCGAAATAAACTTTTCTTTCTTTTTCCCAAGGAATAGAGGTTTTGGAGTGTAACTTATCTTTTCTGTATCACAGATAAACACTTCCTTTGTTTGGAGATTTTTACAGAAGAACCTTACAATGCCTTTATTGTAGATTGCATTTCCTACAAAATAAAGTTGTTTAGTAAGACAATCTCCTATCCGATCGGCGAAGTCCCAAAAGTCAGGACCAAGAACAAGAGCTCCATGTTTGGAAAGTTTTTTAATTGAGAGTTTAGAGACAGAACTTCCATATCCAAATGTAGCATTAATAATGCTTCCATGTAATTTTGAGGAATGTTCTGAATCTAAATAAGTGTCTTGCAATTTTGTGAAATGTCTTTTAAACTCATCACAACTGCACTGATAATCTTGGACTTCTTTCCCACAAAAGGGACAGTAGTGTACCTCATTAATTACCGTAGTTACTCTAGTGAATGGGTAAAAAGGATTTTCTTCATCCTTTTCATCGGAATCACTACGAACAATTGGTGTTTCTAATTTTACTTTTGGATAAAGAGCTAAATCTTTCATAAGGCAGTTTTTTTATTAGTGTTTTTGTTTCCTAATTTGTTTATATAAAAAACTATTTTGTTTATCAAGTGCAAAATACCTCGTATAACATAAAATAAGAAAGAATTAAATTTAGAATTTTAATATCTTGAAATAAATTAATCATTCTTTAAATACAAATCTATTATTAATATATTATAAGATATGGATATCATACTCACAATAATAACAATCTGTAAAAATCAGCCTTTTATTCGTGAAACATGTGAAAGTGTTATTTCTCAAATTGATAAAGATTTTGAATGGATTGTTGTTGATTGATGATCCACAGATTGAACGTTAGATATTTTTAATGAATACAAATCAAAGATATCAGTATTAATTTCTGAGAATGATACAGGAGTATACAATGCTATGAATAAATGAATCAAAATTTCAAAATGAAAGTATCTCCTATTCTTGAATGGTTGAGATATGCTCTATGAATCAAGTACTATTAAAAAAGTTAAACAATACTTGATTAATTGAGATTCAGAAGTTTACTATGGAGATTCCTTTAGATTATTTGAAAAAAAAGAAGATTGCTTTATTAAAACATATCCAGACAAATTAGAAAAGAATTTCTTCTTAACAAATACTTTGGCACATCAATCCTCATTCATTAAAAGAGAGTTATTTATTAAATACTGATTATATAGAGAAGATTTTAATATTGTAAGTGATAAAGAAAAATGGCTTTGTTTTATTGATAATAATGTGAGATTTGAACATCTAAATTTTGTTTGTTCTATTTTTAGAATGAATTGAGTATCAAGAAAAAATACTGACGAATTAAAACAAGAAAAAATCAAATTATTAAGACAATATTATCCAGATGAGACGCTATATTGAACTAATATTCCTTATTTACAAGAATTATTTTGATAGTTTTAAAATAATTTGTAAATTTTAAATGAATTAATATAGGTATTATATTTATTCCATAAAATATAAAAAAATGCAAGAACTAAAAATTCATTGAATATATAAGCATTTTAAAGGAGATCACTACTTAGTAGAAGCTGTAGCTAAGCATTCTGAGACAGGAGAGGAATATGTTGTTTATAGACAACTATATTGAAACTGTGAAGTATACATAAGACCTATCGAAATGTTCTTAAGTGAGGTTGATCATCAGAAATATCCTGAAGTAAAACAGCAATATAGATTTGAGCTTCAGCATTTAAAAAGTGTAAAGGAATAATTTTTAATAAAAGAAAAGAGGAGTGAATGAGAAACATCACTCCCCCGGGGACATATCTTAATACCTTCAATGCGTCTTTTCCGCTAACAGTGTACCAAATTAATGATAGGGCCTCGGCTCTTAGGCTTTCACAAATCAGCTCGCATGGGTTTACATATGAAATGTCCTTCTTTGTGTTTATGATATATAAATATTTTCTAATAAAAGTCAATACTAAATCTTAAACGTATTTTTTTATTCCGTAACATTAATTTCTTCCTCATAAATTTCATTTTTGATTTCCTCATTTTCTTTTATAAGTTCAATTGTATTATTAATATCATCAGAGTTATATTGAACCGCATGATGTTCGGCTTGTATTCTTTCTAATCTTGGTAACAGTTGCGCAGCAAAACTTCAAATTACTCCTATTATCCAAAGTATTGTAGAAAGAATTAGGAAGAACCATAAAGTGAATCAAGCACTTACATTCTCTTCTATTGTTTCACTTGTTTCACATAGATGTTTATTTTCTTCTAAATATTTTCTCATATTTGGCGATTCTCAATCGAATGCTAATCTCTCTAAATTTGTTACAACAAGTATTTTTACTATTAGGTTTCAAATAAATGGAATAAATGTCGCTAATATTGATAATCACCAATATCAATATCTTCTTGATCGTAATAAAAATATTCTCGGAAAGAAGAATGCCCAGACTTTATATTTTCAAGAGATAGGGAATCTGGCTTTTAAAATTTCTTGTTCTCTTTTAGTTAAGTTATCTCGTTTTTTGTCCATGTTTGTTTTATAGAATAAAAGTAACTATCAAAAAGATATAATCCTAAAATTATAATCTAATTCATTTTGTTAATTATAATATAGAAATAATTTGCAACATTTCAATGAAATGAAAAAGGCTGTGAAAAATTCTCACAGCCATTTTTTTTCAAAGTCTTTTAGAGTATTCATCTGCTAATTTGCAAGCTTCAAGATGTCTTCCTGTCTCATGAATGTCATAGATGGCCTTTTTAAGAAAAGCCCTTGCAACGCCAGGAGAAATTTCAGGGATAAAATCACCCATACCAGCTCCCAATTCAAAACAACATTCATCGTACTTTTTGTTAAGCCTATCAAGGAATACACAGCAAATAATGTCGAATTCGAATTCATCATCATTATAAAGAACTGCATTCAAAGTCATAAACTCTTTGAATTGGTCTAAGAGCACGGAGGCTCTCAATGAAGGATTAATAATTACTTGATAAATGAATTCTAATGCTTGTTTACGTTGCTTGGATGTTCTAGCACACTTATAAAGTGTGGTATACATATCCATATCAAAGGAAGTGTCTTCCTTAAGACAAGCTTTAGCGAAGCTTACCATTGCAGCACGAATGCTACCTTTTACCCTAATTGTTGTTGATTCTATATAAGAATCATACAACTTTACAAAAATTTTTCTCATATTAGATTAAAGTGTATTTTTGGTGTCTCTCACGAGACAAATATGACAATAGTGAAGAAATACTCCAATTTCAATAGTAAATTTAAAAAATTATGAGATGTTTATAACTATGAGGATACTTTGTAAATTCTTTAGGATTAAGCAAATATTTTAGTCACAGAAATTCTTCTCCTATTGGTAGTGGAGTTAACAGCTCTACTAATAATTTTTAATTGAAAAAAAGTTGAATTTTATCATTAAAATATGTAGTTTATATTGAGTCTTTAGTTTTATTAAATTTGATAATGCCAAATATTAAGTGAAAAATAGAATTTGAATGACGAGATAAGGAGTATAAATGGGATTTTTGGTGACAATGATGAGATAATAGGATTGATACAGCTTTGAAGGAATTGTCAAAAGTATTACAATCTCCTGACTGAAAGTATTGGTATTATTGAGAGTTTGATTTCATTGATGAAAGAGGAAATATAAGTCATCGTGATCCATCTCGATGAAGTTGAAAAGTTACTTTAAAAGTATTTGAAAATGCAGATGAAAATAAGATTAAAGAAATATTAGATAAGTCTGCAAAAGTTTTAGAATTGATGAGAGCAAGTAGAGAACAAATTGCAAAAATTTTAGATCGGAAATCTGATGAATTAAATAATAAGATAATTTCAGGTAAAACTGTAAGACAATGGGCAACTGAGTGTTATAGTCCAGAAAAACTTAAAAATTTTCTATATTGGTTTAAAGGTACGCACACTAGATTTGGTGAAGATCACAAGATTCATGTGGTTGATTTCGATGACACTGTCGATGAATGAACTTTTCAGGCTTACCGAGATGATTTTGAACGTTGGTGTAATTACTGTAGATAGAATTTTATTTATTAAATGAAAAAAGCAGAATGAATCATTCTGCTTTTTTTAGATTCTATTAATAGGAGGTATTAATTTTGGAGAAAACCAATCAGTGTTGTCGAATTGCCATGGTTGTTTTCGACCGGATCCGTAATTATCTTTTATTTTCTTCATAACTCAAAGTATTTATTAATATAATAATAACAATTTATTTGATAAATTTCAACAATAAATATTAATAAATATGATATTTTTTACTATTGACATTGTGATATAAAATATTTATAGTATACATACCGGCCTAAAAACAACCCGGTAATAAGCAAAATGGGTATAACTAGTCTATTTATGGGCACCCTTTGTTCTGTACTATTTCAACTAGCACCTGCTGATATGGAGCAGTCGGATAAGCAACTGGTTGACGGGAGTCAGTCAGTGATTACACTCGAACTTGTCCTTGGATCAACTGTGATTCCCAACGAGGGACTCGCACCTGCCGATGTATTGATCCCAGTCGAGGTATATCAGCCCCGAGTTCGTGCAAAGATTGGAATAGAGGACGAAGGCAACATACATGACGGATACGTCCGGTATGAGCCAGCACCGACTTAGGTACGTCAGTATCAAGTCAAGCATGTAAAAAAAACAAGTTCACTTAACAGTCCCCAGGTGTTTCATCCTGGGGTTTTTTGTTGACTTCAATCTTGTCATTCACTATAGTAATAAAAAATATAAATTTTAATAAATATGGATAATTATTGGATTTCCCCAGAAGGCAAAAAATTCAAATGTGATAATCATGGATGTGAAGCTGATCGAATAATTAGGAAATATTATGGAAAGGATTTAACATTTATTGATTATAGAGACTATCTTCTGAAACGAGGTTGGATCATGTTTAGAATTAGAGATTTTGAAAGAAAAATCTATATTGATAAAAATTATGAACCAACTCAAGCATAGAGAGATACAATATTTGATTTAACAGGCCAAAATTACGGTGAGAATATAAGCATTTAATATCCTCATTTTTTTATTTAAAATAGCCTCTATATTGATAGAGGCTTAAAATATTAAATTTTAAAATATTTTACTTATTATTGTATTCTTGCCAACGATGTTCATATTTTGTGTTGCTATCATCGTATAATTCATCTAACTGTTGTTGCTGTTCTTCTGATCGTTTTGTTGTATTATTATTCTCTTTCGGATTTGCTGTATCTAAATTTTTATCATCAAAATCTATTTCTAATTGTACAGGTTCTTTTTTCTTCGTTCATTCTGTTTTATTCTCATCATTGGCAGTAAGTGTTTTGATAATACTTTCAGAATATTTTTCCTCAATAGATCTAATAGCTGATATAACACTAATTATTTTCTCAACTGTTTCATCTGTCACATACTGAACATCTCTCATATGCTTAAAATCTGCGATCACTCATCTGAATCTTCTATCACTATATAGTTTTTTAACTCAAGTCTTGCTATATTCACTATTACTTGCAACATTTTCATATCAAAAATTTACACCTTTAGTCCAAAATAAAAGATTTAATAGTTGTTGCCTTTTCTCCTTTCTAAAATCTGCAGAAAGAAGTTTCCATTTTCTTGGAATTCATTGTTCTTTTAACTGTTCATTATTTTGTAATTCTTCTTCCCAATCTTTTATATTAATCATCAATATAGATATCATTTAAATTTTGATATATAAAATATATATAAAAAGGTGATAAATTTCAATTAATTAGTGATAATTTTATTTGTATATGAATACTTGAAAAAGATAGAATAATTTATAACATGAATCCAGATTTATATTGTTACTGTTTTTGATATGGAAAAAGAAAAGAAAATAGAAGCTCACAAAAAAGAGATTGTATACTCAGAACTCCGTAAAGAATGATGGAGAATTTCTTGGAAAGAAAGTAAGGCTGTAACCTATCTTCTAATCTCATTGGTAATTTGATTAATCTATTTCGGTTTAGGTACAATAGATTTTCTTTTCTGAAAATTAACATGATTAGAATGAGAGTGAATTTTACCAGGTTTAGTTTATGATGTTATAGGATTTATATTTGCATTTTGATTTGCGGCAATTTCTTTAGATTTTATTAATTGAATTAGTGTTAAATTTAAAAATTTTTGGGAACACTTAACTCGAGATAGAGTCCGAAAATGCGTCCTTTGTTCTTTTCTTGTATCAATAATAATTGCAGTATGATTTCTTTTATTAATTATTCCATGAATTTACTTCGCATGTAGATTAAAATTTGTTATTTATTCTATCGTTGAGAAGTGACTAGATCCAATTGAAGCAATACAATATAGCTGGAATATAACAAAATGACATGTGTGGGAAATTTTTTGATTTGACTTATATTTTTTCTTTTTTAATCTTGTTTGATTGTTGTGTTTAATAGTTTGATTAGTTCGAACTGTCCCAATGTATCAATTAGCTACTGCAAGGTATTATAAATTACTTTGTGAAATGTATAAAAAGACAGATCCTAAAGGTAAATAATATGATGATAGAAAAAAATAAAAAAACTCTTGCAATTTATACAAATAAAATTTATATTGTGGTTGTGTAGTTATGCACAAAATTAACTTAAAGGTCCATTGGATATGGGCAGAAAGGAGGTGTTAACATCTACTTGGGAGAGCAATCGTTTCGATATTCTCTCCCTTTTTCTATTTACAATTTTTTTTGTCACAGAATATTTTTTACATCGTATAGTCAAATGTAAATATTTATTTGTATGTAAATTATTAAAATGCACTTAAAACAATTTTATTTTTGTAGAGATTATCATGCACTTGTTATATAAGTGATATTTTTTGACGACTTATATATCAAGCTGCATGGATTAAAAACATGTAGCTTTTTTTTAATTATTAGATGTAAAAATGACAGTAAATAATGAGAATAAAAATAAGATAACCATGCGAATGGTTGTTAAGTATTTTGTTGAAAAAAGTAAGCCATATAAATGGTTAGTACTATTGAGTATTGTTGGAATGTTAATAGTTTCCACAGTTTGAATTCTATCACCTATATATTCAACAAAGTTGGTTGATGTTTTCGCAATGGATTGAATCGAGAGGTCTGAAGCAGTTAAGATGTTATTAAAATTATTCGTAATCATTGCATCATTGGATATTATAAATATTTGAGCATGGAGAATGATTTGATTTCCTATGATAAAGTATGAACTTACCGCAATGAAGGATATTTATGAGGAATGTTTCCAATATATTCATAGACACTCGTATAGATTCTTCTCAAATAATTTATCATGATCACTTATTAGAAAAATAACAAAATTAGCGTGATCTTACGAAAATGTTGTAGATACATTTGTTTTTCAGACACTTAATATAATTATATTCATACCGCTAACAATTGTGATATTGATGATGCAGAATCTTTTGATTTGAACCGTATTCCTTATATTTGTTATAATATATTGTACATTACAGGTTATATATTTTAATATAACAAAAAAATATGAGATTAAGTGAAATGAAGAAAATTCTAAAGCAATTTGAGAATTATCGGATACGGTAGTAAATAACTTTAATATTTTAATATTTGCTTCGATTCCATATGAATTTAAGAGGTTTACAAAGATATTGACGAGTTGGATAAAAACAAAATGAAAGCAATGGTCAATCACAGAATGGACATTCTTTGCAAATTGAATGTTAACTCGAACTTTTTCAATGTGATTGATCTATTTATCAATTAGGGCTTGGTGAAATTGATTAATACCAGCATCAGTTGTTATCTTAGTGCAAATGTATTTAATTAAGATTAGTTCTCAATTAAGTAGCGTTAGATATATTTTGAAAGATATGAGTAGAGCATTATGAGAATCAACTGAGATGCTAGAGATCCTAAATACTCCTCATGAAATACAAGATCACACAGATAAGAAACTAAAAATATCAAGTTGAAAAATTATATTTGATAATGTGAAGTTTAGTTACGAGGAATGAAAAGATGTCTTTAATTGATTAGATTTAACAGTAAAGCCTTGAGAAAAAATAGCTATTGTATGAGCTTCATGATCATGAAAAACAACACTTGTTAAGTTATTATTTAGATTCTTTGATATTCAATGATGAAAAATTCTTATTGATTGAGAGGATATTTCACAAGTAATGCAAGATTCATTAAGAGATCAACTTTCAATGGTTCCGCAAGATCCTGTATTATTTCATAGATCAATTAAAGAAAATATTGCATATTGAAGACCTAACGCAACTGATGATGAAATTATTGCGGCTGCTAAAATGGCTAAATGTCATGAATTTATTATGTGATTGAAAGATTGATATGAAAGTTTCGTTTGAGAAAGGGGAGTGAAGCTTTCATGATGAGAAAGACAAAGAATAGCAATAGCTAGGGCAATATTAGAGAATAAGAAAATACTAGTAATGGATGAGGCTACTTCGTCATTAGATTCTGAATCAGAAAAATATATCCAAGATGCTATGGATGAAGTTATGAGAAATAAAACATGTATAGTTATAGCTCATAGGCTATCAACAATAGTTAAGATGGATAAGATTATTGTTATGGATCAATGAAAGATAATTGAAAAATGAAGCCATAATCAATTAATAAATAATACAGATTGAATATATCACAAACTATGGTCTATTCAGTCCTGATGATTCTTAGGATGAAGTGATGAACAAAAATATGATGAAGATGAAAATGAAAGGAGTGACTAATACTCCTTTCATCTTTTATTTTTAATTATATTTTATTAAATTATTTTAGTCATTCATATAGTTTTCTACTCAAAGTAGAAAGAGAAGCATTTAATTTATCTCAACTTAAACTATCGTAATTTGCTTGCCATTGAAGATCATTTAATCTACTTCCTTTTGCATCAATAATGTTATCAGAATCATAGAATTCATAATGAGTAAATACAGGTCAAATAGCTATTCTTTTTCAATTAATATCATCAATCATTACTAACATTATAGCAGGACGTCCTACGGCCTCATATAGTGGATCAACCTTTTCATTATTTTCAGATGTGAAAATATCAGCGATTATAGTTGATCTCATTTCTTTCTGAGAAACTTTTTTACCAAATGGATATACTATAAATCATAATTTGTCATAAGCAGTTCTCATCCATTCAAAATCTTCATCTTCAATTGTTTGATTATTTTGTTGTAATTCTAGTATATTTTTTGTGTGGATTAGGAATTCATTAAATCATGTAAATTTTCACTCTATGTTTTCTCATAATTCTTCAAAATCTAGTTGTACCTCGTTATTTAACTCAATTAAATTATCTATAATATCAACATCTGCTTCTATAAATCATTTTGGAGTAGGTAAACTTGGTGGATCAACTTTGAATTTACAATTTTTCTCAAATTCTCAAAATGCTGCACTATTGAGTCACATAGCATAGGCTTGTTTAACGTAAAGTAATGTATCATGTTTTAGTTCAGTATATGAGCCCATATATGTTAATAGATTTTTTAATTTATATAATCAGTCAACTTTGAAATAAGGAGCATTTTTTTCTGGTTCGTTTATTAGATTATCCAACATTTTTAATCGTTTGTGATATACAGTGTCCATAACTGATGAGGTTTTAATCTCTTCATCAATTATTTCTTTAGCTTCTTGTTTTGCTTTATTATAACTCGAATATTGTTTGTGTTCTTTATCTTCGAGAACATTTCCTTTTTTTATTGCTTCTTTCATCCATAAATCAACAATTTCTGCCGCATCTGAATTATCTTCTAATATATCAGGAACAATTAAAGCAGTTTGTTTCTTCGGTTTATATTTAAATTCAGTTTCAGTTTTTGCTGCTGTCATTAAATCAAACATATAACTATCAAGAGTAAATTTTTCTCAAAAGAAAACGAATCCATTCATGCTGTCTTTTGCTTCTTCTTCAGAAATTTCTGTCCCTGGTTCAATTACATATCAATTTGATTGAATCTTTTGAGGTACTAATTTAGATAGTTCTAATCTCTTCTTTTTTGATAATTTTTTAATTGTTTCTGATGTATTAATTTTATTTTCTTTCATCCAATCTGAAAGTGTTTCTAATGTTAAGTCATCATCTCATCAAATTAATTTCTTAATTTTTGCAGAAAGACTAGCTAATTTTTCTGTGTCTTTATCAGAAATATTATTTACCATTATTAATACAGCATCAGTTAATTTGTCGTCACCAAAATAGAATTTTTCTCTCATTAACCATTTCATTGCCATAAAATAGGTCTTTAAATCAACATTATCTGTGTAATGTGAACGAGGAACAAATTGTGTATAATCTTGCATTATTTCGTGTTTGTTTACATATTGTGGAACATATTCAGCCAAAAAAGAATCTAAATCAAAACTATTCCCACCTAATATTCTCTCTACTGTTGAAGAAATGGTATTTGAATATTTAGAATCTATTTTATCAAGTTCTTTTTGATAGGTTTTTACATTATTTAAAATACTGTTTTTTATTTCATCATCACTATTACTACCCCAAAAATTAGATGTATCAATTAATATTGATGCAGGAACTCACCAATATGTAGCGAGAAATTCATAAGTGTTTTTTAATTCAGGATCTTTTTCTTCTTTAGCTAATCCTATAAATCTTGTAAATAAATTATTACTTAATTCAGCTATAGTATCTCTTGCAACTGTTTGTTCATAATATTTTAGCGTATTATCGAATAATTTATGAAATGAATGTAATAACAAATCATTGGTTATTAATACGGTGTTGGCAGGATATCTTTCATATTCAGTAGAATCTCATCAAATTTTATAATACAAATCAATCCATTCTTCTTGATCTATGTATCAATCATTTTCAGCACTATCTTCACTATAATTTAATTTCCAATAGTTTTCATATCTATCTGCAGGTACAATATTCCATCATTTATCACTCAAAACTTTCATTTCATTTTTTGTTAGTTCAAGTTTTGAATCATCAAAGTTATATTTTCATTTTAATGTTACTGTATTGCCAGCTTTTACTTCTGATTTTTTAAATGTATTTGAATATTTTGTATGTTTTCATCATCAATATATTTCAATTTTAGAACATCATTTATCGATATATTTTAAATTATCCTCTTTTACTGTATAGTCATTATTCCATTCTTTTACATAACCTTTTGTAATGGCATCAAAATTCTCCATTTCATCAATTGACGGTTTCTGCATTGCTCATGAATATGATGATTTTGTTTTAGTATTTACTACTTCCATTATACTATCTCAAGCATCAATATCAGTAACTTCTTCTGTTGTTGTTCCAGTAAATGAGCAACCGGATACGATAACTGTAAGTCATAAAGTAATAAGTCAGATTTTTTTCATGTTTTTTTATTTATTAATAAAATACTATTAAAATTATAATAAATTTTTTAATAAACACAAAAAAATCAGGATTTAATACTAATTCTAACTTGAATTTTTAATTATTAATTCATATAAAAATAAAAAAAATGATAATCATATGAAAACAAAAAAAATGACACTTAGATTTTGGGCTGATGATTCAGATTTACATTCAGTAATTCAGCTTGTGGTAAACGGTATTATTGATATCTCTGAAGATACCTCTCATAGGCAATTTTGCTTTGAAGGAGGTGGTTTAAAAGTAAAAATGGTTTCATGCGATCTTGATTTAAATTTAAGTAACCCAGATTGGTATGAATATTTCACAGTGCACTATGAAAACGAATCTTTAGAAGTTAAACCATTAAAATCAGAAAGGATTATCTTGGACATGCCGGTTGAATTTAAAGATTAACTGTTATTAAGAATAAACACTTGGTTATTTACTAAGTGTTTTTCTTTTTATAGAAAAACCGATCCTCGTTATCTCAACGAAAATCGGTTGCGTATGTCAAATTAACGCCGAACGTAAAATACGGCAGTTTCTGTATAAGAATTTATCCGATTAAAATCAATCTAATTTTTAATCTTGAGTGTTGTTTTCCTTTTCTTCTTGTTCTTTTACTCTTTCCATATTTTTCTCATATGTACAAAGAGCTTCAAATAAACAACCTGAACATTTTTCAATCACTAATCATTTTTTACATAGGTTTTGAGGTATAACATCACGTTTAGAAATAGTATTTTTCATTATTATAAGTGATAATAAATCTGAAGACATACCTTTTATTTATTTAAAATAAAATTTCCATAAGAAAAACAGTTTTATATGATATCCATTGAATATAGGGTGATTAACCATATATTATAGTCTATTTATATAATATTTAAAAAATATGAACGAAGTATTAGAATTTCTGAAAAAATGTTGAGTATATTATCTTGCTACTTTAGACTGAGATCAACCAAGAGTAAGACCATTTTGAACTGTTAATATTTTTGAAGATAAATTATATATACAAACCTGAAAATCAAAGAAGGTATCAGAGCAAATTCAAAAAAATCCAAAAGTTGAGATATGCGGATTTTTAGATGGAAAATGGATTAGAGTAAGCTGAGAGTTAAAAAGAGATGATAGAATTCAAGCAAAAAAAGATATGTTAGATCATTACCCAGAATTAAGATGAATGTATGATGAAAATGATGATAATACAGAGGTTTTGTATTTCGAAAACGCAACAGCTGTTTTTTCTTCTTTCACCGAACCACCAAAAGAAATTAGGTTCTAATTATATCATAGGATATCCTTATATTACTAGTATCAAATTTGCCAAAACATTAAAATAAATTTTAAGAATATTTAAAATCGATACCAGAGGAATCCCTGATATCGATAGTGATTATTATGCTATTCTCATAAGTATTACAATATTACGAATCCTTATAAGAACAACCAATGTTAAGAGGATAGCGGCAAAGAAGCTGCAAATAATCGTAACTGACCAGAAGTTAATACTGCCCAAAGTAGCTGCAGAGAGTATAAACAGGAATACCAGAGTAACGAATATTGCAACAATATACCACGCAGTTGTTAGGTCAAAATTTCTCTCCAATCTCTTGGAAATCTCAGCAAATGGAAGCCAAGTAAAAGAGATAGGGATACTCAATAAGAATACACATAAAGGGTGCCAGAACTTAATGGTTGCCACGACGATTCCAAACACAAGGCAAAGTGCAAGCCCTGCAACATAAAGAAGTAGAATTTGTTTCATAGGTAATTTTGTTTTTTTAGTTATGTTAATGTTTTTTCTTTCCCATATTAGCTAAGATTTAATTAATTGTCAAGAGAAAAAGTATAAAAATAAAGAGTCACATATTATATGACTCCTTATAATAAATTGTGTGACAAGATTAGAGAATTCTCGAATACCGTGATATAAAGTAATTCGTACCCTGGACTATAGTAGTCATACACTTAAAGTCGGGATTTAAATCCCCAAATGTTGCAATTGCTGCGAAGACTGTAGCACAACGTCCGCTAATATCAGCTGGAATAATACCATTTTTGTCTTCACTAAACATAAATGTAACAATTGAGTTCTTGTCGATACTAATTCTCACATAAATTCCTCCATCAACATAGCCCTCAAACGGTCTCATTTGATCTGCCATAATTAATCTCCTTTCTTTTGTTATAGGGTTATACATTTTATTTACTTCAATTATCATAGTTATTAAACAAGCCAAATTCAATAGAAATATGTATTGAATTATATTCATAAAATAATTATATAAATATTGCTCTGTGATGGAGCTTTTTCATTAAAATATTAAACGTTTAAAAATTTGTTTTAGTTCCCGCTAGTTTTTTAGTGGGGAGGGGAGTCACAGCGGTGACTCTTTTTTTAAGCAAGAACAATGTTTTTTGAAAATCAATGTGTTCTAAAAATTTTAATCAATTTTTTAAAATTTCAATCAATAACAATTGTAATATTGGGATTTAATTTAGTTAAATCATTTAAATAACTTTCATGAATCTCCTTGGTAAAAATCATTAATTCAGACTTTTCAAACATATCTTTAAATTCAAGAAAATGATAAAAATCATCCTCTTTAATATTTTCATCAAAAAAACAAATTTCTTTTTTTGTTACGTATGGTTCTAATTTTAAAGCTAAATTTCTACCAAATTCTTCAAATCAAATAATATCTGTTGGTTTTCAATATAAATTCTCTTTTCATCATTTAGCTTTTAATATCAGATTAATGTATTTCTCTATTTTATTCATAAATCATTAAAATTATAAACAAGCACTTTCCAAATATTTAATTTTCTTATTATTACAATCAATCTCCATTTTAATTCACAAAGGGAAAGTCATTATAGGATCTGTATGACCAAAATCCATGTTAGAAATAATTGGTAAATCTTTTCTTCAGAATTCATTATTTACAATATTTAATATTGTTTCATCGTAATTAATTTGTTCATTAGTTTTATAGTTTAATTGTGCTCTTCAAAAAAGTATTCATGAAATAACATCTAATATTCATTGAGATCAAAGATTTCTAATAATTCTTTCTAATACATATGGTTGCATTTGTTCTTCAGATGGTTCCATTAACAAAATTTTTCATTTCCATTCATCAATTGATGGCCAAATAGAAGTTCAAACCATAAAAGGAAGAACATCTGCACATCCTCCAAGTGTTTCTCAGGAATGAATACCATTTCCCTGAAGCCATCTTCGACCTGTACTTTCAACTATTTTTCTTTTTTTATTTTGATTTTCAGGATTACCCCAATCAAGATGCTCAGAAGTCCATCAATCCATATTAGGTAAAACTTCTCAAATTATTTCATTACTAAACAAAGTTTTTCTTACTCCATTAACCATATATGGGAATAGTCATCAATTTTCTCAAAATCATGCCATAATTGCTGGTCCATAAAATGAAACGATTCATGCTTTATGGCAGAAAAAATGGGTAATAGTTGAATCTGAATATCAAATAAAAATTTTTGGATTATTCTTTATCACATCAAAATCAATGTAGGGGAGTAGTCTGATACTTTCTTCTCATCAAATGGACGAGAAAATCCCTTTTATTGAAGGATCTTTAAAGGCATTCATTAAATCCTCAGCTCTCTCCTTAGGATGATCATAAACCCAATAACGATCTTTCAGAGTGTATTTTCATTCAATAACCTCAACTTTAAATTCCTCTTCCAGTTGTTTTTTTCAAGCTTCATATTTGTTAGGGAAAGATCATGGTCCTCACCATGACAAGCTAAGAGCTACTACTCTATCACCCTCTTTAAGATGTTGCGGTTTAATCATCATATATTTGTTAAGAAAAATAAATGACAATATAAACTATAGGATTTTTTAGTGAAATTTGAAATGATTTTTTATAGAAGTGAGATTATCTTATTTTTAGTAAAATTGAAAAATACCAAATAGTTACTATTAAAAATTCTATTGACTTTTTACTTTATTTCGTATATATTATTTTTGTAAATGTTGTCAATTTATATATTTCGTATATTCATGACCCTGAATCGATTACGATTTGAATTACAACAATTACACAGTAGTGTAAAAATTAGTTTTTTTGTCGGCTCAATTTTTGAGCCTTTTTTATTAGTCTAAAAAACTAATTTTTAGCCCTTTTATTTCCTAACATATTAAGCAGATGACAATCGAAAATGTAAACACAACTGAATGTGTTGAATTTGCTATGTTGTGTACAGCTTAACCCCCTCAAGGGAAAGGGAGAAGGGGGAACTGAAATTCCCCCTTTTATTTCATAAAACCGTTATTATGAGAATAATTGAGTCCTATTGAAAATGAATAATTGTAGACGAAAAGAATGAACTCTATAGGGTAGAATGAACCATTGATCAAAAAAAAATTAATCAAGAAATTAGTATTAGAAAAAATGAAAAGAAAGTTTTTGATAATAAAAAATATGAAAATGAGATAAAATATTTGAAGGATAAGTGAATTATTTTAGATATAAAACAAGTTTATATTAAAGGATATCCGGAAGTATATGCCTTTATGGCTCCAATTTGTTGTCCACATTGAGAGCATCCTGATATTGCATGATGAATATCTATGGATAAGGAAGAAGCTTTACATAAGACTATATGAGAAGCTATTGAGAGATATTATTTATTTAATTTCGTCCAAACAGATGAATTTAAAAAAATAAATATGTTTTCATATATGAAAAAGTTGTGAATTTGATATTTTTCTTCTAGTCAAGCAATTTCAAAAAAAATCAAAAAAATAAGTAATGTCTGAATGTGAAATTGATATTCACTTATAAATAATAGAGAGATTAAAATACCTTATTCATTTGTACATTGTCCATATAAAACAGCAAAATGAGAAGATTTTATTTGAGAATGAACTAGTACTTGATGTTCTGCTCATCGCACTAGAGAATTGGCCATATTAAATGGGATTATGGAATGTATAGAACGTCATGTTAATATGAAAATTCGATATAATAAGATTACACCACCAGAAATTATTTTGGATTCAATTGATGATGACTCAATCCAATATATGATAAAACTACTAAAATCTAATTGAGTGAAAATACATATCTTAAATACAACTAATTTAAATGATTATTGAGTTCCATCCGTTATGATTGTATGTAAGAATAATTCGTGATGAATAAATTCTTTAATTACATCATCTTGTAAAGCAACACTTAAGTGAGCAATTTCTAAATCACTTGAGGAAGCCTTTCAGGGACAAACTCGATGATTTTTAATGAATAAATATCCTAATTTTAAACCATGAAGAAATTATTCAAATGTTAGATATTTTTATCAACATGTTCTTTTTTATGCAAATAAAAATAATGAAAAATATTTAAAATTTTTATTTGATAAAACAAAAAAAGAGAAATATAAAAATATTGGAATCAACAATTCGTTAAATCAGATAAAAAAAATTCTTAAAGACAATTCAAGAGATTGCTATATTGTAGACTTCAAATGCGATATTCCATGATTTTTTGTGAATAAAGTTTTTCTACCCTGAACTTATCAACTTTCAAGAGATCATTCTCAAAGATTTCTTAGTAATGTAACAAAAAGTTATAACAAATATCCACATCCTTTTTGATAATTACTAACTAATAGAAGATGAAAAATACCTTAGCAAAAATTCAATATGAAGAAAAGAAATCAATTGATAATATTTTTATTAACGAGCTTGTTAATGAGAATAGGAAAAAGTTAGAAACTGAAGAATACAAAGATATTCTTCTTGATATATTAAATATTGATGACAAAAATTTTATTCAATCATTCAAAGATTTTTGGAAGTTCCATAACAAATTTAATAATGATTTTATAGATAAAATAATTTCCGATAATTATGAATTATCTCCAAGTGATTTGAATCTGATTCTTGAAACTTTGAAATTTTCAAATCAAATCGATTACGAATGATTGGCTTTATCATGAGGACTTAAACAGAAAGCCGAATATTTAATATCAAAATTAAAAAATATTTATAATAGAAATTCAATTAATTCAACTCCTACAAAATGATCATATTTTGTAAGATATAAGAGGCATCACCTACTATATCTATATGCATTAAAAACAAAAAATCCTCATTTGTTTATGATTAAAAAAAGTATAATAAACCAATATCATTCATGAGATGAACAACTATTCGATATAAGATTGAATAGAGACTTTGGTGATTTTTTGGGAGTTAATGCTGATGTTTTAAACGAAGAAATCAAAAAATTAGAAAATCATCCTAAAAAAACAGAATGAATTGATGAAAAAAATCTTAATGAAGTTTTGACTTTTGATAATCTCATTGAATATCAATATATAAGCCAATTACAATGATTACCAGCATTGAAGCTAAATCATATGGCAAAAGAAATTATAAAAAAGGAACATATGGATTTAGAAAATATTGAAGATTCACTTTGAAAAATCATAGAAAAAAAGAACCTTAAATTTAATAATCATGTGAATTGATACAAACAAACGGGGCTAACATGTTCTGCTGCTTCTCTTTTAATGGCATTAAACCACTTCAATTGAACAGAATTATCAAAAGATATTGAAGATGAGATAGCTAATAAATCTGCAAGCGAGTTTATACCATGACAGCATTATTCTTGAGTTTGATTATATTCCTTGAATATGTGATTAAAGACAAAATTAATACATTCTGATATTAATTTTTTTCAGAATCCTTGAATGCCAAAATGATTATTTGAATATTTAATGCATGAATATTGAAAATATTATAATGAATTTATAGAAAAGTGAGGTATAACTGATTTTAATGATATTTCTAATGATGATATTGTTTCTGAATTAAAAAAATGATATCTGATACTTCTAGCATGAGAACACTGAGATTTACTACACACAAAACTCATAACATGATATGATATACCCAAAAAGATGTTTAATGTTATTGATCCATTGGAATGAAACGAAACAACTGAAACTTTTGACAGTATCCAAAAATTTTGCACGACACAACTATGAAAATGGATGTTGGCCGTAAAAAAAACAAATTTTAAAGATTGAGATTGTAAAGATACTGAAGAATATGATATATTAAACAAATATAAACAAGAATTTTCAGAATTTAAGGAGTCGGTCCATAAGAAAGAAGATGTTGTAAATCTAGATGAGGTTATGTTTTATGATTATCAAAAATTCTGATCTAAATGATATAATTTATCAATTTTGAAAAATAATTGATTAAATGTATCTGATTGAGTGACATTGACTCCAAAATGCGTCAATGAGATAAAACAGTGATATTTTGATAAGGATAAAAAGAGAGTAAGAATATTAGTAGAGAAAATTGAATCTATATTGTGACCATGACCTTATATAGTGAGGAGTAATTTCGTATGAGAAGACTGATGAAATAAAAGTTATGCATGATGTTTTGAATCATATTTAAATGTTGATAGTAATTCACTTTTTGAATCGATAAAAAATGTTTTAAATAGTTGAAGAGTAAATGATTTAATATTAGATTGATGAGTGTTAATACAAAAAATGATATATTGAAGTAATTCATGAGTGGCTTTTGTTAACGAAGATATTAATATAGATGTAACAGAATGATTAAATGACAAATTAGTCTCTTGAGAAATAACACCAGAGAATATTAGAATAAAAGCAGATTGAAATGTTGAATGAAATATTACATATTTATCAAAAGAGAATTTAGATGAATTACATAATTCATTATTTAAAATCAAAAAAATTTTCAATAAATGAATGGATGTTGAATTTAGTTTAAAGAATTGAAAATTATATATTTTACAGGCTCGTCCTATAACTACAAATTTAGATTTTAGTGTTGATAGTTTTAGATTACAATCTAATATTTGAAGTTTTGATGCTTTTTTGATTTCAAAATGAGATATTGAATGAAAAATAAAAATTATTAAAAATTCTAAAGACGTTGATGATATTAAGGAAGAGTGCGTCGTAATATGTAGCCAACTTTTTCCAGATTTGATAAAAAAAGCACATAAAATTAAATGAATAATATCAGAAAAGTGATGACAATTAGCACATTTATCTATTGTTGGGCGTGAAATGTGAATTCCTATTATATCATGATGTAAATGAATAATCCCGATGTGTGATGACAAAAATGAGGTTATATATAAAAATGATTTTATGTTGTTTAAATAAAAAATGGATTGTTGAAATTATTCAATTAAATATCTCCTAGAATCAAAGAATATTCCTTATGAAGAAAGCGAATATATTTTTTCAGGAGTTTTCGAATGAGTTTCTCTTTTATCTAAAATATGAATTATTCTTCTAAAATATTATAAAGAAGTAATTATTATCCATGAAAATAAAGAAATATTTGTTAATTTAAAAGAAGATGAAATTCCTTTAAAAGAAGAATATATTAAATGGCTTAATGTATTTAAGAAAGATTGATGAGTATATTTAAATAAAAAAATTAATCTGGATTTATTAAAAGAATGTTTAAATAATTATGAATGCGTTATTCCAATAAAGAAATGAGAATGATCACATTTAGTTGTTTTAAAAGAAATATGAGATGCGGCAGTTTCATTAATTGATAATAAAAAATGAGAATATTGTCTTTCAATAGAAGAATTCGAAGAATTACTAGATTTATATAATTGAAAGTACGTTTTATTTTGTAATGAGGGAAAGGAGTCAGAATTTAAATTAAATTAACAAATATAATTGAATTTAATATTTCGAATACATATATTATTTACATAAATAACAGCATAAACAAACATATAAACAAATAAAATAACAAAATTATGAATGACGATCGAAGATTTAGAGAAAGAGCAGAAATGATGAAAGAACTATTTCTTGCTCAAATTAGAACAGAAGTAATTTCTAAAGTTGCCGGCATTTCGATTTCTACAGTCGTAAATGATCGTAGTCGCGTAGAGAAGCTGTATGGGATTACACTTCCTAAACCAGCTATCTTATCTCCTGATATAAAGAAAAGATTTAATACTCTTTTTATAATCTATGTAAAGACACGGTCATCTGTTTATAGATTGTCCAATAGGGAGAATCTGTATAAGGCCGCAGAACTTTCAATAGATGTGAAAAGAATAGAGAATTTTATCCACGGCATGGAGAGTCTCTGGAATATCATGCAGTTTCCGCAAATTAGTACCGTGGTCGAGAATGCTAAAAATTATGAAGCATTGATCAATAATTGTTGGCATCCTAAGGAGCGTGGTCTGTTATATGAATTCTATGATTATCTTGCAAAAAATGAGGAACTCTTGAAGAGTTTGAATTCTGAGGATATGGTGATTGATGCGGCTAAAGAATTTGTAGCATCACAGAACCGTGAAACTCTAACAAATCTTATGATTCCTAATGTTAATGTCTTAAAACCATGGTTAAATGAACTAACTGATTTTCAATATAGTGTTATTGATGATATCTATGGATTAACATCTGGAGTTGGTATTAGTCTTCAAGAAATTGCTGATAAGCATGAACTTTCAAGAGAACGAATACGTCAAATTAGGGATAAATCCATTAGAATTCTTAGCGATGGTCTTAGTTCAAGTTACTCTTATCTTGTAAGCAGTTATGCTAAAGTAAACTATCTAAAATCAAAGCTTCAGACAAGTGAGGAAAATTATTCTAGTCTTTGCAAAACATCTGACAAGAAAATTTATGATCTTACCAACGAAAATCAGGTATTAGCTCAAAAAATTAAGGGTATTGATGCCATGATTGAAGCAGAGAATTACAATTCAATCAAAATCAAGTGTTTGGCTATGAAGCTCCGTGATTCAGCTCTCGATGCCAATATAGTAAGAAAATTATACGATTATGATTATGTTGTTGATCTTATTGAACGTTGGGATGAAATTTGTCAAATCCGATCTGTAGGACAAACAACAATTCTAAAAATCGAAATATTTCTGAAAGTTCGTGGTATCGATAGGAAGGATATTACTGATGAGGAGATAGGACTTGCAAGGCGAATAATCAAGAAAAAAGAAAGTGAATTAATTGAGACTAGGGATTGAATTTCGTTCCCTAGTTTTTTATTTATTAAAATTTGAAAATTATAACAATCTTTTATATAATAACTAAAATTACTTTAATATCTCCAAAAGAATATGAAAAACTTGGAATCATGAAATATTATTACTAGAAAACTTGATTTATTAGAATGATGGGAACAGATTAAACTCTCGGATGTAGAATTTGTTATTGATAATAAAGATAAATGAAATTACTGGTGGTTTAATGAGGATAAAACACGATTAACAACATTAAAAGATTGAAAAATCTCTAATTATAAGCTTGAAGATACTGAAATTGTATTTAATGAAGATTTAAAAGTAGAAATCTCACATATTAAACAAGATACAAATTCAGAAATATTACTTGATTTATATCTCACACCAGATAATCAGGTTAAATGTAGTAAAGAAGCTTATGAAAAAGCAAAATATTTTTCAAACAAAACAATGTTTTGGTTTATTACTAAGTGAAAAAATAAAGCTGTTAAAGTTTATGATTTTTCCAATTCATTAGAAAAACCAGAGATAAAAACTTATCCTCTAGATGAATATAAAATAAAAATGACTGCTGTAAAAATTTAATGTGTCCTATTTTTTCTTCGTTCATTTTTTATGAATAATAACAGCAAAAAAGGTAGAAATAATTGATATTATATTAGCAATAATAGCGACGATAGATCAAACACAAATATTATAAATCAGCCGTAGAAAATAACAAAAGAAGGCTGATTTTTTTATAATTCATTCATTTCAATTCCATATTGATATGATGTAGATAATTGCTGCTAATAGAGGTAATAAAGAGTAGATTCATTTATAAGTAAAAATAGCAACCACAATATATGCTATTACAAAAAAGATTAATACTATATCTAGATTAAAATGTTTTTTCTCTTTGTAAATAATAATTGAGTCTCTTAATATTGCTAATATTTTTGTAATTCCTCAAGATGTAGCTCAAAGAATAAAATAATGAATCAAATTCAAAACATTGGAAACAACCATAGTACCCATTATTTTTTCTTTCTTTTTTCTATAATATGCGAGTAATGATAGTAAAAAAGAAAGAAGTGCTAATATTTGTGAAATAATATAACTTGTTGTCATAGTTATTATGATAAAATAACATAATAAAAATATTTTTTAATTTAAAAAATACAATATAAAAAAACTGGCCAAAGTGAACTCGACTAAGGCCAGCTAGTTACGTAAGGTAAACCTAGTTCCTCTAGGACGGATCACCACTTTATGTGGTGACATAACTATACTATTTATTTCTTAATTATAATTCAAGATTAAATCAAAAAAGGTAGTTCATTTTCTACCTTTTAAGAATCCAGGATTTTTTGGACATTCCCATTGTTTAATGCCAAAGTCTTTACATACAGAAGGTCGAATCGGATAGATTGCACACTTATATTTTCCTTCATCATCTTTATCAAGAAACTCACAAGGTTTTAATCCCATTAAAAGAGCAAGGTCTCTGCCCATTTTTAATTTATCATACCCTCTCTTGGTAAAGTATGCATAACCTCCTTCGAATTTTACTTTTTTGAACTCTACTTTTCTTTTTTGTGCAACTAAACTTTTTTTAATCCTTTTGTATTCATCGTGATTCATTGTAGGAGCTGAATCGATACAGCATTCACCACAACGCTGACAAATAAATTTTTTAACTTCCTTATTATCCATAGCTTATTAAATTTTTATTTTTAATAATATTATTCAAAGTTTATTATCATATCAATAGAAATTAATTGATTAATTAAAAAGCATCCTATAGATAATAAGATGCTTTTACTTTTTAATTTACGAGGACGATGATTTTTATGCTTTTCTTTCGACATGCATAATGTAGTAATCATCGCCTTGTGTGATAACATCTTTTTCTGCATATTCAGGATTTTCTCTCCTGAATAGCAACAGAGCATTAATGAGGAGAGTTGGATCACTTGAGAGCCGAATTGGCGTCATACCAGGGCGATCGTGACCAAAGGTAAGTTTAAGGATATGCTCGTCATATACCTCGACCTTTACAATTTTACCTAAACCTAAATTGATCTCAGATTCTTTAATGTTACTAGAAATAATTTTCATAATTTTGTTCCTTTCTCTTTTTGTTTGTTAATTAATTTGTTAATTCAATTACACTACTTATATAAGGAATAATAATGTTTTTTTCAAGATAATATCAAAATGATCATTGAAAATAAAAAAATTATTAATATATCAGTAATGTGTATTATATAATAAAACATTTTAATATTTTAATTGTTATTTATGGAATTTAATTGAGCAATTTACCTCTTAATCTTTATTGTCCTAATTTTTTTTATTACTTCAAAAAGAATAACTAATCTAAAAATTTGAATGACAAAGCAACAAAGAGAGAAATATAATAAAAATCGTGATTCATTAAGAACTATTACTTTAATTTGAATAGCTATATTTCTTGGTTGCCTTGCCTACTGATTCTTTCTGGAAAATTATTATAATATTGAAGACTATATTCTCACATCGCCAAGTAAATTTTATTGAATACTATGAACAACAGTTTTATTGTTAATAAATGTGTATCATTATTATCTTCTTAGCAGGATTACAAAGAAATATTAATATTTAATTTCTCTTTTGAATATTGTTTCACTACGTCATAATTCATCTATTTTAACATCAATTGGTGCAAATCAATATTTCTCATATAATCACTTGTGGTCAGAAACAATATATAATTCTTTAAAATTTAAGGTTCTAGCATATTTTTCCACAGCATTGATTATCTTTTCGCTGTATCTTTTTCAGCGATATTTTTCATCAACAAAAATAAATCATACGAAAGGCGTATAATCACAATTAGGTATTCAGTCTTCTTTAGTAAATGTACAATATCAGGCAATTTTTTCACCTTCAGTTGCTACAAAAACTCTTTCTCGCTCAGAAAAACTATTTCACTGCATTTTTTGTGCAAGAATAGGTCAAGCTTCCCATTCACATTTATTAGCATACTCTATTAATTCATTCCATAATTTTTGATTATTTTCGAGATATATAATCTGCATTAAATTTTAGAAATTATTTAAACTACAATAGTATATGGATAAGGTAACAGAAACCAAGTTAAGATAAAAGTGGATTAAAAACTAATCCACCTTTACATACTCATAAAGAATTTACTTGATTTACAATGAACATAGCGATGCCCTTGAGATCTCCCATAGTTTTCTCTTTTTGTTTTTCAGAAATTTCATAAGATTCAGAAATTGAAACTTGAATTCCCGTGAAGACAGAATCTTTGGTAAACTTTGATGTGATATGTGGAGAATATCGACCATCATCAGTAACCAAAATTCTTCCTAATGTACCTCCATCTAAAAGAATAAAGTCTTTGGCACCCAAGTCACTGCAATCATAGTCTCTCCAAAGAGTAACTTTTTTGTCATGGATAATGTGCTTCATATCAGGAGAAAGTCTGTTAAATGCACACTCCACGATAAATTCCTCTATGAATTTTTTCCACATCATTTTAGAGAATTCATCGAGATTACTCGATGGAAGATACTCCTTCATTGCTTTTCTAACCGCATTTTTGATTTTTAGTAGCGGTACAGGTCCGTTAAATTTAATTGTTTGGTTCATAATCTCACTATTTTTGTTTATTTATGTTAACACTCCTCAATATAAGAATCTCTATCTTCAATATCAACTAAAAATAAAAAATAGGCATGTATTTGCCTATTTTTTATAAATTAAATTAACTATTGTAACTCTCATAACATGACTTAAATTTAAGTTCATTAAGATTAAGTTTTTTAGCTATTTCAAGAATATTTTTATCAGAGAAATCAGTTTCTCAGAAAGCAGCATCTAGGAATTTATAATAAGCATCAGATCAACCAATCTTTCATGCACATTCAGCACCTCTAGCACCAAATGGTGCATTTGGATGAAGAATTTCTATAGGCATATTTTTGAAAACAAGTGTAATAGAATTATCTGCTTCTATTATATTTTCAATTGTTCTATCAAAATAATGTCTTTTGCAATATGGACATAATAAATCAGAATACTCAACAATTACGATATCTGCTTTTTTATTATCATTTTTAAAATAAACATTTTTTAGCACTGAATCTAATTCTTCTTGAGTTAATGTTCATGCATTTCACATTTCATCAGTAACAAGATTCTCTCAACTTTTTATTTGAGCTATGACTCATTCAAAATTTTCTTGTGGGTATGCTCATCAAATAACTTTAAAATTTTTAGTTTTCATATCGATAATTGCATTTCATGGAGTTCATGCTATTCAAAATATATTATGCGCCTCATCGGAATTCTTTGAAAAATCGATATCAAATTCCTCAAAGATATCTGAATATCTTTTTATCATCAACATTACATTTCATCTTTTTTCAGTAGAATCTGGTGTTGGATTATCAATACTTTTAATTATTTCTGAATTATAAAGATAATTCAAATGCGGTAAATAATAAGGACTTCAATTATTAATGTTGGTTCATTGAATTTTGTTGATTAATCTAGAAAATACAGTTCACCATTGAGCTCTTGTAACAAAAGTGTCGGGATTGAAAGTTTTTGAAATACTTCAGCTTTCATCGATTCACATTAATCATAATTGACATGCTAATGTAACTCACATTCAATATTGTTCATCAAGTTTTTGAGAAACATCATTAAATTTACATTCTAATGTTCTATCAGGTTGAATTTTTGCAACATTTATAGCGAAATTAGATACCATTTTAGCCATAGCAATTCTTGTTAATGATCAATCAAGATTGGCATTATCGATCGAATTAATTGTTGTTATTCAATTATCATACGCATATTTGTATGCATCTTGATATTCTTGTGAATATTCTGCAAAAGAAAAATTTACTGAGAATAAAAACAAAGGAAGAGTAAATAATATAATTTTTTTCATGATAATAAGATATGGTAAATATATGATACGATATAGTAAAAATATCGAGAATATCAAGCTAAAAAGATTCTAATAATTTGCTTTAAATGGAATTTATAATTATAATTACTTGTGTTATTTATAATTATCTAAAAAGATATGGAAGGATTTGAAACTTGAAATTTACAATCAGTAAATGACTCAAAAGAAATAAACCATAAAATCAATAAACGACTAATTTGATCTCTTATAACATTATGATCATTAGTTGTTTTATTATGAGCTTGGGCGACTGCAACGAAATTATGATATATTCCAAATCGATTTGATTTGGAAATATTATGTCCTTGAGACAAATATAAAGAAATAAAAGTGATTTCTATGCCACAAAGGCAACCAATTAAAGTGGTTCCCCATACCGAAACTAACATTGAAACAGGAGAAATCTTGTATATACAATGATGGCCAGATCAAGATGTAGAATATAAACCAATCATTTATTTATATCCAACTGTAGAAACAGAGATAAACGTAAAATTATGAGCTCCAGAAAATTTGTTGCATACATATCCAAAATATAATTTTGAGAAATGACGAAACATAATTGCTCAACCAAATGGAGATTTGGAAGATGTAGATACATGAAGGAAACTTTATGCTCTTTATTGGGAATGAAAAAATGATAATATTACAGATTTCGATGAATGATTCGTAGTAGCATGAAAAGATACTATCCCATTCTTAGAAGAGAAACTTGCTATTCTTTGACTAAATGAACGTGAAGCAGAAGAATTCATAGTTTATTGGTTACCTCAGATGGAAAATAATAATTATAATTTAATTAGATTTGAAACAATTGAGGAACAAAATAAGAACATGCCACTGAACATCATTCCGACTCCTGATACAGTAATTAGAGTGATGATGGATTGGAAAGCTATCGATGAACCAATTGATATTCCAGAACAAAAATTAATTACATCAGAAAGGCTATGATTTACAGTGGTAGAATGGTGATGAACGCAAAGATTATAAAAATTTTATCATATTTTTAATTATAATGGAAGAAAAGTTAGAAAACACAAAACAATTAAAAAGTTCAGAAAAAAATGAACAGATTAAACAGAAAAGTATATGGAGAAAATGATTAGAATTACTCCAATTTATTATATTCTGTTCTATTATATTCTTTTGATTATATTTGTTACTAAAAGTACTTCGATTGGATAGAATGCCTTGAGCATGTCGTAAGAATCCTAATTATGACCCTAATTATGATTGCAATCAATATCTTGGTACTACTCATGAAGAATCTTTTGGTACTACTGGTTATGAAGGTTTTAGCGTCAATAATAATAGTTATATCATGTGTGAAGATAAATATCATATAGAACGATATTGTTTACATAAACCAATCATTTATTTGTATCCAACTACAGAGACACAAATAAATGTACAACTATGAGCTCCAGAAAATTTATTGCATACATATCCAAAATATAATTCTGAAAAATGATGGAATATAATCGCTCAACCAAATTGAGATTTGGAAGATATAGATACATGAAGAAAGTTGTATGCATTATATCGGGAATGAAAAAATGATAATGTTACAGATTTTGATGAATGATTTGTAGTAGCATGAAAAGATACTATCCCATTCTTAGAAGAGAAACTTGCTATTCTTTGACTAAATGAACGTGAAGCTGAAGAATTTATAGTTTATTGGTTACCTCAAATGGAAAATAATGAATGGAATTTAATCAGGTTTGAAACAATTGAGGAACAAGACGAAAATATGCCGTTGAATATTGCTCCAGATCCAGATACGGTGATTAGAGTGATGATGGATTGGAAAGCTATTGATGAACTAATCAATATTCCAGAGCAGCAATTAACAACCCCAGAAAGGAAATGATTTACTGTCGTTGAATGGTGAGGAAGTCAGATATTATAATTTTATATTTCATATATCATATAAAATGTGAGAAAATTCAGAAAATTTACAAAAAAAGCCTAATAAAATAAAAAAATGGGTAATATGAATTATAAGTATCCTTTGAATTTTATTGATATTAGCCATAATTTCTAATTATCTAAAATCTTGAGAATTGTATCATTCTAATTCTTCTGATAATGCTAAATTAAATGAGAATAATTTATATTCTTGGATTTTACAATCAGAAGATGAAGAAGCAGATACAGAGGATGAAAAACAAGATACCCAAGAATTGAATGCAAAAATATTAGAACAGTTAAAAGATGAAAGTTATTGGGAGAAGAAAATACAAGAAGCCATTGATGATTCATTCGATTCAAAATATACTTTAAATAAAAAATGAAACATCGAAATTTTATGATATTGATTGTTATGTAGTCCGAGCGTAGAATATCTATGATCTTGTAGATATCACATATGATTTTTAAATGATCAAGGATTCAGACCTGATGGTAGAAAAAAAATTGATTGGTATTCTCAAACAAAGGGAGATTTTGATGATTATTATAGGTGATCTTATTGAAGCATATGATATGAGACTGTTGCAAAAGAACTAGCAATGGCTGATATTTGAAATTGAGGAGTCTTTTATGATGTTTCAGATTGGCACTACGATGATGAATTGATACAAAAATATTTATGAGAAGATTTTGAATCAAACTATACTTGAGATTATGGATTCATCGAAGTAGTTCATTTTATAACAAACAATGATGATTGAACTTCTGATTATCATTTATATATAGTACCAAATGAAACCTGAGAATTTCTTTATAAGACATCAAAAAAGATAATTAGTAGAGAAAGTGCGAAAAAAATCATAGCAAATGATGCATGAATTGGTATTAATAACGTTAAATATTTGAGTTTTAAACTTGATGATTTTACATATACATCTAAATTTTCATATAAATGACATACATATGATTATGTGATTGATGCAACAGATGGAAACATAAAAAAGGGATGAAATAAAGTAGATATTTGAAGGGACAAAGCAATGGAAATCGCCATAAAAGATTCGTGAATTAAATCAAAAGATTTATGGAAAGATATTAGTCACTGACACTGACATGAGGAAACATTATTAATGCCTAGTGTATATATGCGATGAAGTGGACAGGATGCAATATATTCTGTAGAGATTGAAACAAATAAAGAAAAAGTTTATTCATATGAAATAAAAGCAACGGATGGTAAAATTTTATCAAAACATTTTTCTGAAAATTTTGTAATATCTAGCAAAAAATGAGAGAAAGATAAATTAATTTATAAAATTGAATCAGCATTTCCTAAAAAGAAAAAACTTGAAATAAATTTATCAGAATTAAATATGGATGATATTTATGAGTTTAAAGATTTTATTTATTTATGGGTAACTTTATCATGAGATAACGTTATTGATTGGTCAATAATTGATAAACCATATGAAAATTTATGAAAGCGGACTAGAGATGATTTAGATAAGCGTTTTAATTTTGAATCACGTTATCCCATTAAAGAAGTTGATAAAAAAATTGATTGAGAAAAAGAAGATGAATATACAATAAAACTTTCAAATTTAGACGAAAAGATAATTTATAAGTTTACAATAAAGAAAGGGGAGAATTGTGGTTTAGAAATTATAAATGACTTATGAAAAGACGTTATTGTTTATCAGAATAAAGATAGCGCTTTTTATCATAAAGGCGAAACGTATAGCTCAGAACCGTATTTAAAAGATGGATATGCTTGGAGATCTCAAGGATGTTATGGTAGTCAATGAGATGAATATTTTTTTGTAATGTATGAGGAGGCTACTTCTGAGGATTTATTTAAAATTATTGCAGAAAAAGAGATAACCTATTTATCTAAATTCGAAATTTGAGAAGAATTAGAGAGATGATACGACGAAATTTATTTATATAATGATACTGAGAGTGATTTAACAATTTTAGTAACTGATTGACGTGGAGATGATAAAGAAAATCTAGAATTTACTCTTAATCCATGAAAGTTTGCACATTGTAGCAGATATGCAGATTCAGTTAAGATTATAGAATAATTACTAAAACAATAAAATTTAGAAAAAACAGAAAGCTAGAGAAGGAAAATTCTCTAGCTTTTAAGTTCCGAAGAATAATTGATAACACGAAGTACCAAGAACAACAAGCAACCAAATGAAACCGATTACAATGAGAAGAAGAACAACTAGAATGACAATAGCTATAATAGTGGTATTACGCTCCCTTTTAAGAGCATCTCTTCTACCAATTTCAGCTTGTTCATGCCATCTTTTTAGTCTTTCTTTTTGTAAGAGACATTCTCCCTCTGTGACAGCAAAATCTCGACAGACAGAAGGGCGGTATGGATAAATTGAACAATAATATTTACCATTCTCATCCTTATCCAAATATTCACAAGGTTTGAATCTCATGTTATTGGGGGATGTAATTGTAATATTGTATAACCCACTATCTGTAAAATAACAATATTCAACACCGATAGCTTTCCCTTTTTCCGTAAATCCGGATTTAATTCCAAATTTGTACTTGGTGAATTTTACGTTACGTTTCCTGGTTTCTTCTAATTTACTGATTTTCTTCACTTCATCCCGGTCAAATGATCGAAATGTATTAATGCAACAAAGTCCACACCTTTCGCATTTAAATTCTTTTTTTGTTGATGTTTGATTTTTCATAAAGCACTTAATTTTGTTTATTTATACTACGTATATTATTAAAGCAACAAGTTAAATGCAATACAAAATAAAAAACTGACTCATTTAATAGTCAGTTTTTATATAATAATTCTAATCAAGTTCTGAGAAATATATTATTTAACAGCAGCCTTGAATTCAGAACCAGCCTTGAAAGTTACAACATTCATAGCAGGGATCTTAATCTTTTGAGAAGGATTTTGAGGATTAACTCCAGTTCTAGCCTTTCTCTTAGATTTCTTGAAAGTTCCGAATCCTTGAATTCTAACTTCTCAATCTTTTTTAACACCTTTAATAACATTTTCAATCATACAATTAACTAATTCAGCAGCTAATTTCTTAGATACTCCTAATTCAGCAGCCAAGCTAGCGATTAATGCAGTCTTTGTCATTTTTCAACTAATATTATAAGATAAAATAGTTATAACAACTTGGACTATATAATTATTATGCAGAATTTCAAGAGAAAAATGAGATTTTGATAAGTATTTTTCAGATTAAAATAACCCAATTTGTTTATATTTAATATTTTGTAGTCAAGAAATTGTTAGTCAAACAAGATTAACATCTTGTTTATTCCATAGTTCATCAAATAATTTTACTGCCATAGTATAAATCTCATCAACGGTATTTATTGAATTAATTAATTTACGTTGGTGAGATCTTGTGCTAAAATTAGTATATCTTACATGAACAGTAATTCTATCTCATGCTAAATTTCTATCTTTTAGTGCTATTGCCAATTCTGCAGCAAATCATTCATAAAATACAAGAATAAAATCTCTATCATGAGTATCAATTTTTGTAATAGATGACGCTCAAATACATTTTCTATCATTATATCTGTCCTCGACTTTACTATCATCTATTCAATGTGAGAAATCATAAAGAATAGTTCATTGATTTCATAAACTAGCTTTTAAAACTGCTTTATCCATTTTTGCTAAATCTCAAATAGTTTTTATCCCTAATTTTTTTAATTTAGGCTCAGTTTCTCTTCAACAACCGAACAAATTCTGTATAGGCAAAGGCCAAAGCTTTGTCTCTATCTCTTCCTTAAATAAAGTATGAACTTTATTAGGTTTCTCAAAATCTGAAGCCATTTTAGCTAAAAACTTATTATTTCATACTCCTACATTAACAGTAAATCAGCATTTTTTATGAATATATTCTCTTATTTGATTAGCTACATTAATAGGATCTCAATATTTTTCCTGCATCTCTTCAGTATATTCAGCGAAACATTCATCAATAGAATATTGTTGAAATACTTCAAATTTCTCTCTTAATAAACCCATCATTTCATCAGAACATTTTTTATAGTATTCATAATCTGGAGGGGCAACTTTAAGTTTAGGATAAATCTTTCTAGCATCTGTTAATTTCATAGTAGTTCTTATTCATAATTTTTTAGCAGGGATAGAACAGGCAAGAACAAAACCTTTTCTTGTTTCTTCGACTCCTACAACACAAACAATATCTCTAATATCTATTTTATAACCTTGTTCTAAAACTTGTTTTGCGGACCAAGACAAAAAAGCAGAATTAACATCAATATGAAATACGATTCTAGTCATATTTAAATATTTATGTTTGTTAAACACTAGTTATATAAGAAAAATAATCAATTTGTCAAATAAATTTTTGATAAAAAGATTTTATATGTTTATTATTAATATAATTTTAAGTAAGATATAAATTAAATAATATTTTTGTTTTCTTGTTTTTTTATAAAAAATATTTACTAAATAGTAAAAATAAAATTAAATAAGATATGAACCATAATGAACTAAAAACTCTTAAGGAATGGGCTTATGTTTCCATGCCTCCTGAGAAAGCTGAAAGATTTTTGGATTATTTTAAAGGTTGTATCTACAGAATCGGAGAAGATCATAAGCCTTATCGAGTAGGAGATAATGACGGGATTCCTGCACGAGATTTCAATGCTTATCGTGACGATTTTGAAAGATGGATAACCCACACTTATTAATAAGCGGTTGCTGATGTTGAGTAGCCGCTTTTAATATACAAATTATTTTAGTTGAAAATAACTTTTCAAATAATTATACTACCAACGAAAACAAAAAGAGAAAAGTCATGACTAGAATTAATAATCTTTTCGCCCTTTATATAATCGCCTGTTTTGGATACGGGGCCGCATATATATACTGGGACAAAACTAAAGCAAGCTATGTTTTCTTAGCGATTGGACTTGTACTGATATTGCTTTTGGTAGCATCTAGGTATTACCATTCGAAGGAAGCACACGAATTCTTTAGAAAGCATGCCTTTAGAATTAATCTATTATCATTCTTGTGTTTATCCATGGGGATGAAAGATAATCTTATGGCATCAGCATTGCGTGAAGGTCTATATTCAGCATCAATATTTTCACTTACAATTTGGTTTATTACAATCTTTGGTCAAAGGGATGTAATTCCAGAAAGAGTGGAAGATGATGAGGATGATGACGATGATGACGATGAAATTGATAGTTCTCCAAATATAGGAGGACGTACTACTTTAGCCTGATGGATGTAAATCTATCAGGTTTTCTTTTTTAAACATTAAAGAAAACTTTTTTGCCAAAAAAATATTAAATACCAATACAATTATTCATATAATAATTAATGAAACATTAGTATTAAAATATGAAAGAATTCGTCTCATAATGGTCATATATAGCGATACACATGCGAAGATAATAGATCTACATGTTGCTAATGATTTTCATTGAGTCAATTCTACTAAACAATGATTTCTTGATACA
>Ga0247611_10000672_pt1 | contig 67582 bp, 41 predicted proteins | sample 177DNAGHGhighgp2_FD_192422 | JGI IMG/M metagenome (GOLD analysis project Ga0247611, IMG submission 192422) | Sheep rumen microbial communities from Palmerston North, Manawatu-Wanganui, New Zealand - 1770 DNA GHGhigh gp2 | ecosystem: Host-associated > Mammals > Digestive system > Stomach > Rumen...
CGCCATCGAGTTCCCGCACCCCGTGACGGGCGTTCCGTACTGCAACTTCTTGGCAGGTCCTGCGAACGCGCAGGCCCGTATCGCCGCCATGAACATGGTCTATCCCGAAAGCGTGGTCTATCAAGGCTCTGTGGGCACCGCCATCGCCAAGATTTTCGACTTGGCCGTAGCCAGCACGGGGCTGAACGAAGCGGCTTTGCAACGGGCAGGCCTCTCTTACGAGACCGTCATCGTGCATCCGGCCGCGCACGCGACCTACTACCCGGGCAGCACCCCGATGTCACTGAAGCTGAACTTCTCCATGGAGGACGGCACGATTTACGGCGCACAGGCTATCGGGACGCAAAATATTGACAAACAGATTGATATCATCTCGCTGCTGTTGAAACACCACGGCACGATTTTCGACCTCGTGAACAGCGAGCACAGCTACGCGCCGCCGTTCGGGTCGGCCAAGAGTCCCGTGATGTTCGCTGGTATGGTGGCCGAGAACATCTTCGCCCACCTGGTGAACCCAATCCACGTGAAACAGCTGGACGAAATGATTGACAACGAGGAGGATTTCTTCCTCTTGGATGTCCGCGAATTGCCTGAGTACAAGAACGGTACGATTGAAGGAGCCACCCGTTACTCCGTGGATGAACTGCGTGAATTTTTAGAGGAAATCCCCGAAGGCAAGAAGATTGTGGTCTTCTGCGAGGTCGGTCTGCGCGGCTACGTCGCCTCCCGCATCCTCATGCAAAACGGCTTCGAGGAGGTCTATAACCTCATCGGCGGAATGCGGACCTATCGGCTGACAGGCAGACACAATGTAATTCAGAATTAAGAATTAAGAATTAAGAATTAAGAATCACTATTCACTAATCACTACTCACTATCCACTACTCACTATCCACTACTCACTATCCACTACTCACTATTCACAAATCCGAAATAAACAAATAAAATCGTAATAAAATGAAAAAACACCAGATTTCAACCAAGTTTCTCAGCATTGAGAAGGTAACCAAAATCATTGAGCGCAAGCAGAAGATTGAATTGTCCGAAGAGGCGATTGCGGCGGTGAAGAAGTGCCGTGACTACTTGGACACCAAGGCGGCCAAGAGTGCGGAACCAATTTACGGCGTGACTACCGGCTTCGGTTCCCTCTGCAACAAGCACATCTCTGCCAAAGATTTATCAACCTTGCAACGCAACCTCGTCATCTCACACGCCTGCGGCGTGGGCGAAGAGGTGCCCCAGGAAATCGTGCAACTTATGCTGCTCCTGAAAGTGCAATCCCTGTCATACGGCCACTCCGGCGTGCAGCTTGACACCATCCAACGTTTGGTGGATTTCTACAACAAAGGTGTGTATCCCGTTGTGTATCAGCAAGGTTCCCTCGGCGCTTCCGGCGACTTGGCTCCGTTGGCGCACCTTTCATTGCCTATCATCGGCATGGGCGAGGTTTATTACCGCAACAAGAAATATTCGGCTGCCGAAATCAACGAGAAATTCGGCTGGGAGCCCATCACGCTGAAATCCAAAGAGGGCCTCGCCCTGCTCAACGGCACGCAATTCATGAGCTCCTACGCCGTCTGGTTGCTGATGAAAGCCCGCAAGCTGAGCTGGCTCGCCGACATCATCGGCGCCATCTCCTTGGAGGCTTTCGACGGCCGCATCGAGCCTTTCAACATGCTCGTGCATCTCGTGCGCCCGCACGCTGGACAAATCACCACGGCCGCGCATATCTCGCAACTGCTTGAAGGTTCGGAGATTATCGCCCAACACAAAGAACACGTGCAGGATCCTTACTCCTTCCGTTGCATGCCGCAGGTGCACGGCGCGTCCAAAGACGCCATTGAGCACGTGCAGAACGTGGTCGAGACCGAAATCAACTCCGTCACCGACAATCCGACTGTCTTCCCGGACGAAGACATCATCGTCAGCGCGGGCAACTTCCACGGCCAGCCGTTGGCATTGGTGTTGGACTTCCTCTCCATCGCTATGGCGGAGCTCGGCAACATCTCCGAACGCCGTATCTATCAACTGATTAGCGGCAAGCGCGGACTGCCGTCCTTCCTCGTGAAAAACCCCGGCCTCAACTCCGGCTTCATGATTCCGCAATACGCCGCCGCCTCCATCGTGAACCAGAACAAGGCTTTCACGATGCCCTGCTCCACCGACTCCATCGAGTCGTCACAAGGTCAGGAGGACCACGTGAGCATGGGTGCCAACGCCGCCACAAAGTGCTATTTGGTGGTCAACAACGTGGAGAAGATCCTCGGCATCGAGCTGTTCAACGCCGCCCAGGCCCTCGAATTCCGCAAACCGCTAAAGAGCTCCGAATTCATCGAAGAGTTCGTGAAAATCTACCGCGAGTTCGTCCCGTTCGTGGAGAACGACACCTACATGCACGAGCTGATCCAAGAGTCCATCGACTTCATCAAGGGTGTGCATGTGGTGATGTAAACTGGCTGTTGGCTATTGGCTATTGGCTGTTGGCTGATTCGCTGGCGAGATATTTTAGACGTAAGACGTTGGTATTGAGAATTAGGATTTTAAGAATAAGCCAAAAGCTAAAAGCTAAAAGCTAAAAGCTGAAAAACACAAACGAATCACTTATTAACGATGAAAAAGTTCAGTATCGGAATTATGGTTATCGCTTTTGCGCTGGTTGCTGCAGGTTGCCGGCGCGAGCCGAAATATTCGGAGGTTCCGCACATCGAGTTCGTCTCGTTGGAGAAGGTCGATAACGGCACCGGTCATGACAGTCAGGCGGAACTGACCGTCTATTTTCAGGACGGCGACGGCGACATCGGGTTGGACGAGTCCGACAAGAATCCGGTTTTTGCCGTGGATTCGCCGTACTATTACAACTTTTTCATCGATTTTTACGAAAAGCAGCAGGGTGAGTGGGTCAAGATAGACTTACCCACCCCGCTTCACTCCCGTGTTCCGCACCTCAGCGATAATGTTCCCGAGTCCATCGAAGGCAAACTCACGATTGTCACTTACATCAACAACCCCTTCTCCCCATACGACACCGTGCGACTGACCTGTTGGCTCGTGGACCGCGCCCTGCATCACAGCGATACCATCACAACCCCCGAAATAATTGTAAAAAAATGAAGATAACAGATAAAGTTAAAGAACTGATAGCCTTGACGTTGCGCGAAGACATCGGCAACGGGGACCACTCCTCGCTCTGCTGCATTCCGGCGGAGGCGCAAGGCGACATGAAATTGCTCATCAAACAAGACGGCGTGTTGGCCGGCGTGGATGTGGCCCGCGAGGTCCTGCGCCAGGTCGATGAAAACATCCACATGGAGCTGCTGCTCCCCGACGGCACCTTGGTGCGCAAAGGCGACATCGCCTTCACGCTGCACGGCTCCTCCCGCAACATGCTGACCGCCGAGCGAACCCTCCTAAACTTCATGCAACGCATGAGCGGCATCGCCACAACGACTCATGAATATGTTGAATTAGTGAAAGATACGGATGTCACATTGCTCGACACGCGCAAAACGACTCCGAATATGCGCATCTTTGAAAAGTATGCCGTGACCGTCGGCGGAGCGCAAAACCACCGTTTCGGCCTCTTCGACATGATGATGCTCAAAGACAACCATATCGACTTCGCCGGTGGCATCGAGAAGGCCATTGACGCAGCAAACAAATATCTGAAAGACAATAATTTACAGCTTAATATCGAGATTGAAACCCGCAGTTTGGATGATGTGCGCCGCGTGCTCGAACACGGCGGTGTGCAGCGCATCATGTTCGACAACTTCACCCCGGACCAGATCCGCGAAGGTGTGAAAATGGTCGATCACCGTGTGGAAACGGAAGCCTCCGGCGGCATCGTGAAGGAGACCCTCCACGACTACGCCGTCACTGGCGTTGACTTCATCTCCGTAGGCGCGTTCACCCACCAAATCAAGAGTCTGGACATGAGCCTTAAGGCGCTGTGACTGTGACTTAGACCTAAAACTTAGAACTTAGACTTAGACTTAGACTTAAAACTTAGACTTAGAACTTAGACTTAGACCTAAAACTTAGACTATTCCCTTGGCCCTAAACCCTAATCCCTCGACCCTAATCCCTCGACCCTAATCCCTAACAACATGAAGCGATTTTTCCGATACGCGAAGCTGAAGCTCCGGCAGTGGAGTCACGATTTGGAACGTGTGCCCGGGGTTGGGAAAATTGTGGCCAAATCGAAAGTGATTTCGCTGCCTGGCCTGATGAAGGTGCCGTTGTACGACGTGATGCGCTTCTTCGGGCGGTCGCTGAGCAACGGCGTGGTATTCCAGCGTGCGGCGGCCATCACCTACCGCGTTTTCGTGGCGGTGATCCCCATGATCATCGCACTCTTTTCCGCCATCGCCTTCTTAGGGGAAACTTTCAAAAACACCATCATCTCGCTCCTGGAGTCGGTGGTTCCCCCGTACGTCTGGCCAGCGGTCGAGGGCATGATCACGGATGTCGTGATGCGCCAAAACGGGACGTTGTCGTCGTTCATGCTCGTCATCGGTATCTACTTCACCATAGCCTGCATAAACGGCATTTTGGTGGCCATGACCTCCTCCTATTACACCGAAGAGAAACGCAACATCGTGAAGCAGGTGTTGTTGAGTGCGGGTCTCATGTTCTTGATATTTTTCATCATTTTAGTGGTGGCGGCGCTTTTCATCCTGTCGTCGTTGGCGGTGCGTTACGTCCACACCCATTACGTCAACAGCCCGCAACTCTACTCCTTTGTGGTCCATTTCCTGAAATGGATTCTGGTGTACGCGGCCATCTATTTCCTGATCAGCATCTTCTACTATCTGGCGCCCGTCAAACGCGGCGATTACCGGTTCTTTTCCGCCGGATCTTCCACATGCACCATCTTGATGCTGCTGTTAGTGTGGATATTGAACCTCTACTTCTCCAATTTCGACAACTACAACCTCATCTACGGTTCGTTGGGTGCCATTTTCGCCATCCTGCTGTGGATAAACTGGAGTGCCGCCATCTTTCTCATCTGCTACGACCTCAACGTCAGCATTGCGAAAGCAAAAAGCGAAAACAAGAAGCTGAGCGAGCAATTTGAAAAGGGAAAAGAGGACTTACAAACCCATTGTGCAAATAAAAAAGAATAACTATGGATATTGAATCGCTATTGTACAGTTTACTCATCGGCGGAACCATTGTGTGGTCCGTGGTGAAAAAATTCAACAAAGAAGAAAAGGAACGGCAGGTGAAGAAAGGGAACAGTCGGCCGATCACGGTCGAGCCCGACGTCACCGAGGAAGAAGCGCGGCCGAGACCGCGTATGGCGAAGGCTGCGCCGCAACCCGCGCCAAACAACGAATACTTCTCCTACGAGACCATGAGCGAACGGGATTTCGAGCAGGCATTCGCCGAAAACGCGAATGCGGAGGAAACCCCGACCGTCGCACAAAGATCAGAGCACCCCCACCCCAACCTTTCCCTCGACGAAGAAGAGGTGTTCAAGGGAGTTGTCTGGTCGGAGATTCTGAAACGCAAATACTAAGATCTATTCAACCCAAACAAAAAGAGGGAAGTCCGTATGGAATTCCCTCTTTTCGTTTGAGTAAAAGTAAGGTTACATGGTGAACGTAACGGGCACCTGGAAGAAACAACGGACGGGTTTGCCCATGTTCTTACCGGGTTTCCATTTCGGCATGGCCATGACGCCGCGGACAGCTTCCTTGTCACAATCGGGGAACAAGGGAACCTTGACCTTGGCATTGCTGACGCGGCCGTCCTTTTCGACGACGAATTCCACCAGCACGGTGCCGGTGATACCGTTGTTACGCGCCATTTCAGGGTATTGGATTTCCTTTTTCAGGAACGCTTGCACAGCTTCCATTCCGCCAGGGTACTCAGGCATTTCCTGGGCGAACATCTCAATAACTTCTTCTTCGCCGGAGCTTTCCTCCACAAGCTCGATGTTTTCGTCGGTATTGTCAACAATTTCCTCGTTTTCATCGAATGAGACATCGAAAGAGATATCGGTGTTGACCTGGATGTTGTTTTCCACAATATTCAGCACAACCTCCTGGGTCTGCTGTTGCGGTTCTGGTGGCGGGGGAGGAGTCTGGTCGGTGGCAATGACATCATCATCGACGACGGTGATGAAATCATCATCCGGCAGTTCCATTGCGGGAGCCTTGTCCTCGCTGGCAAAAAGCTCGAAGCCGGCGTAGATAAGGGCTAAAACCACGGCAAATCCGACAAGAAGGAACAAGCCGCGCTTGTTTTCCAAATTTCCTTTGTCTGTTTTCTTTGCGATCATTTCTCTATGTTTTTAACGTTAAAATACACTTTTATTCGGTCTGCAAAAATACTCTTTTTTTTAATATGAACGTCGGCTGTTGAAAAATTATTGTGTGACGGGGATTTTTTTTCATTGAACAATGACCATTGTGGTTATTATTTACCCCAGGGCTCCGCTTCGCTCCGCCCTGGGCTGACACGTGACGCCCTTGCAGGGCTTTCAAGGAAGTTGGTTTAACCCCCTGCTCTTCGGGAATCCCCCTAAAGTGGGGAATTGGGGACCACCATTCTACATTCTTAATTCTACATTCTTAATTACTCCATCGAGTACGGCTTCTCCGTGAACCATTTCTTGTTCGGCTTGCTGCCCATCGTGAAGACGAGTTCGCCGCCGGCCATGATCTGTTCGTAGGTGATGTAGGCAGTGTGCAGCGGTTTGCCGTTAAGCGTTATCGACTGGATGTAGCAGTTCTGGTCGCTGACGTTGGGGGCCTTGATGGTCATGGTGTTGCCGTTTTGCAGATGGAGGACATTCTCGGGCAAGTAGGGTGCGCCAAAGACGTACTGGCCGCTGGCGGGACAGACGGGGTAGAAGCCCATCGCGCTGAAGATGTACCACGCCGACATCTGGCCGCAGTCGTCGTTGCCGCATAAGCCGTCGAGGTGGTTGCGGTACATCTTGTTCATCACCTCACGCACGCGCTGCTGCGTCTTCCACGGCTGGGAGGTCCACATATAGAGGTACGGAATGTGGTGGCTGGGCTCGTTGCCGTGCACGTAGCCGCCTAACATGCCCTCGCGGGTAACATCCTCGGTCTCAGCGAAGAACTTGTCGGGCACGTACATCGTGAAAAGCTCGTCCAAGCGGTTCACGAAGACCTTGTCGCCGCCCATGATCTTGATCAGCCCGTTGACATCGTGCGGCACGTAGAACGAATAGTTCCAGCTGTTGCCCTCGATGAAGCCCTCGTTGGAGGTGGAGAGCAGGTCGGCGGGAGTCTTCCAACTGCCGTCCTCGTAACGCGCTTGCGCGAAGCCCGTCTCTGGATTGAAAACGTTCTTGAAGTTCAGCGCACGCTGGCGGTAAGTTTTCTTTGCATAGTCTATACCGTTGCTTTTGTCCAACAGATGGTAAATCACCCAGTCTTCGTATGCATTTTCCAAGGTGATGGAGGTGCCTACTGCAGATTTGTCGTATGGTACATAACCCAATTCTTTGTAAAGATCGGTGTGATCATAGTAATCCAAATTGGCGCTGCTTATGATCCAGGGTTCTACGTTGATAAGACTGTTTTCTAGTTTTAGATCCTTATTATTATGCATGAAGTTGGTAAGGTAGTAATCAGCCACTACTGACACGCCGTGGTAACCAATCATACACCAATTCTCATTGCCGGCATGACTCCAAATGGGTAAAACTTTATGCACACTCAGTTTGGCATGATTCACCATAGATTCCACCATGTCGGCTGCACTTTTCGGGTCAATAATATTCAGCAGCGGATGCTCGGCGCGATAGGTATCCCATAAAGAGAATATCGTGTAATTAGTATGCCCTTTTTTATTTTGATAAATATTGTGGTCCACACCGCGGTATTGTCCATCAACATCTTGATATATTGAAGGATTTATCATCGTATGATAGAGCGAGGTGTAGAACATGGCGAGTTGGTCGGGGGTGCCTTGTGCCTCGTAGATACCCAACTTGTCGTTCCACGCTTGCTTGGCCATCTGATGCCAATCATTAAAAGAATCAGGACGAGGTCCTCTATCAATATTGTCCATAATGTAAGCGACAGCTTCTTCGCGGAGATTGTCATAAGCTCCAGTAGTGCTGACAGCCGATAGTGCTACACATACCTCAAGTTCAGGCTCATCATCCTGCTCAAACTCTACCCAAGCCACCACCTTGCGTCCCGCCATTTCAGGAAAGTCGTGGTTCACATCAAATCGACCCCAGAAGCCGCGGTAGTCCTGTTTCCCGAAATCTTGGTAGCCGTAGTGGGCCACGGGCTTGCTGAAGTGGATGGCGAAATAGACGTAGTTCTCCCGTGCCCAGCCGTTGGTGATGCGGTAGCCCGTCAGTGTCCAAGGGTCTTCCATCCGCAGGGAGGCCCACAGCACCTTGCCGTCGTAGTTGTAGAGACAGTGGTTGAGATCGACGATGAGTTTCTGGGTTTCGCCTTTGGGGAAGGTGTATTTGTGGATGCCGCAATGCGGGGTAGCGGTGAGCTGCACGAGGATGTCGTCGTCGCTGAGGCGCACCTCGTAGTAGCCGGGCGAGGCCTTCTCGGTGGCGTGGCTGAAGCGCGAGCGGTAGCCGCAGTCGGGGTTGTCGGCGGTGCCGGGATTGAGCTGCACCTCGCCAGTGAAGGGCATCAGCAGGATGTCGCCCATGTCGGAGTGGCCGGTACCGCTGAAGTGGGTGTGACTGAAGCCCACGATGGTCTTGTCGCGGTACTGGTAGCCGGCGCAGTAGTCATAGACGCCCGGCTGGTACTTTCCGTTGATGTTGTGGGGGATGGTGTCCGTGTCGGGACTCACCTGCACGCCCCCGAAGGGGTAGCACGCGCCGGGAAATGTGTGCCCCATCCCGTTGGTCCCGATCATCGGGTTAACATACTGGGTATAATCGCGTTGCGCGGTTGCGGTCATCATGGCGAGGAGGATTATGGGGGTGAATATCTTTTGCATATTTGAGTGATTTAGAGGCGGCAAAGATAGGATTTTTAGGGATTAGTGAATTTCATACAATTAACCGCCCATTTTATACAATTCGAGATTTCCAGTGACGGAACGATTCCGTCTTTGTCGTATTTTTGCCGCATCATCAAAATGCCAATAGCTTAAAATACGGACACGCGATTTATGAAAATCTACATTGATTACAGCAAGGCTGATATTTGCAAAATCGACTATTCCGCCAAGGAAATTGTCCCGGAAATCATTGATTTCCCGCGTCTTTCTCCCCAACAAGAGAAAGAGCTGACTGCACGCGTTCGCAGGAATGTTGACAGGGTGTTCCGAAAAATACTGAAACGGAAAAAGCCCGACATCATACGAATCTATGTAGGCGAAAAAGACTTCTCTTGGGCCGGTCAGTTCTTCAGCGAGCCATCAAACGATAAAGTATTCCATATCATGCTGAACAGCAAAATGATACAGGAACAACAAAAATATGAGTATCTGCTAAATGAAACCATTGTCCATGAATTGGTTCATGCAGCGGATGTGTTCACCATCCACGAAAACAATTCCGGCAAAAGACTCTTCGCCGAACTGAGCCACATATATGCTTTCAACCGGTTGAAATGGCCGCTATGGATGCTTGACCGCTACAGGATAGAAGGCATTGCGGAATTAGGCTGCCGACTTCTTTGGCGAAAAAAAGCAATAAAGCCCAAATCAAGTGTTGATTTTCGCTTATGGCGATACCAAGCGCGAAAATATTCCCGCTTCGACATAAATAGAGACACCAAACGCTTCGCGCAAATACTGGAAGAAGTCATGGATGCCGAAGAAGTACTGCCCAAGAAACGACTCCAGAAAATAGAATCGATGTCTTACGACTACGGGTGTGCCGTCATGCTCCGCGTGTTGCGAAATCTCCGATGGATCACTCCGGAGGAGGAACGGCGGATCTTCACCTTCATCCGCACGAACGGGAAATTGATGTCGGAAATGGGCGGGGAGCTCTCCCTTTTCCCAGAGAAGGAATTCAAATTGGACGAGGAAGAGATCAGCCGGGTGTTGAATCTCTGCCTGTCGGTGAACCTGCCGTTGTTTCTGGAAGGCCTCCTGATCAGCCGCGAAGACAAGCCCATTGTCTCGCTGGAGAAAATGCTGCAGCTATTCGGCGACGTGCAAAGGCACCGGATGGATGACCGGATTGCCCTGTTCGCCAATATGATGTCTTTACCGAAGAAAACGGTGGCGGAATTCAACAAGACCATGCGCTTGCTGGTTGGCAGACCCAAGAAAGAGGAAGCCCTGGCCAGCGACATCGAATTCTTCCACGAGTGTTTCGACTGGATCGACTCAGGGGGCCTTCATGACAAAATCGACCGACTTTACGCTCTTCATCAGGAATATATCGCCACCGGACAGAAAAAACTGGCTCGGGTCGCGAATCACGCCCTGCACTACCTCTTCTGCCGCAAAAACCTGATTTCCCGCGATCTGCCCGTCTTCGAATCCGTGGACAACCTGCTTGTAGTGGACACGGCGCTGGACTTATTGGATTCGTAATTTATGTATTTTTGCACAAAAATAAAAGTATGACGAAAAACTTTGACATCGCCTCCAAAGCAGAGAAAGGACGTAAAAAAGACCGTGGCGAACGCAACGGCGACTGCTGCAGCTGGATTGAGGAAAACGGTTGCGTGGTGCTGGCGCTGGCCGACGGTGTGGGCCATTGTGTCAACGACTACGAAGCGGCACAGACCACCTGCAGCCAGTTTATCGAGAAATGCCGGAAAGCCCTGCAAAACGGCGGCCGGTTGGACGAAGCGAAACTACGCCAATTTTGCGAGGAAATCGACCCCGTCTTAGCACGGAAAAATGAGATGGCCTGCTTCTGCGCAATCGTCTGGAAACCAGAAGAGAACGAGGCCGTCTGGTTCCACGTCGGCGACACCCGCATCTACCGGTACAGCTACCGTGAAGGGATGTGTCAGCTGACAAAGGACGACCACGGGACGCCCATCGCCGTGAAGATGAACGGGAAAGTGCACACCGACCACGGCTCGGTGGTCACAGCCACACCCATCAGCAGCGCCATCGGGGACATGAAGCGCGAATTCCACACCGGACGGTGCGATTTCCTGCCAAGCGAGAGCCTCATCCTCTGCTCCGACGGCATGTACGGAACCGCCAACTTTGCGCAGGTCGTCCGGGAGTTGCTGTCCAAGGTCGACATGGAGGAAGCCGTCTCCAAGGTCACCACCACCGATGAGGACGACTACTCGCTGCTCGTCCTCCGGCGCACCGACGACGACGGTACGGTATGGACGGCGGAGGAGCTGTGTGACGAGTTCGACGCTCCCCAGGCGACACTTCCGCCGCACATCCTGATAAAGAAGGTGGAGAAAAACCTCACGGACGGCGTCCTGCAATCTGGGCACGAAAAAGCGCTGACCGAGCTCACCGAGCGGTGTCGCGACAAACGTTTCTTCCTCTCCCTTGACGACATCTCGCGCATTCTCGCCGCCGCAAGGGGACGTTACGACAGCCTCACCGCCGGCGACCCGATGAAAAAGAAGGTTGAACGGTTAGTTGTCGCGTTGCAGCGGTACGCGGCGGATGCGAGGAGGTTTGGGTAAGAGAGGCCGGCGAGTAGAAGCCAACACAAATGTTGTCACAAAAATCATCTAAGATGTCAAAAGAATACACTTTGTTCCATTTTCCGTCAATTATCAGCGAAATGCGGAAGAACGAAAAAAAGCGGACGGAGACCCTCCTGCCCTACGAGAACCTTTACGGCCCGCTCACCGAAGCGACGCAGCTGGAGGACACGCCCTTCTTCCAGGAGTATCTCTCGCTTTTCAACCCCGACCGCGAGCTGGAGGGGCTCACCTTGTGGACGGAGGACGCCGACTATGAGGGAGGGAAGAAGCCTCTCTTCAACGGTCCGGAGCCCTCGGTTGACGACTACAAGATGCTCCAGATCCTGATAATCGGTTCGTTCTCAAACCGTTACAGCATAATCCCCGGGCCTCAGCCGGCCACCTACCGCCTCGGTTTCCAGACCATGAAAAGTCCGCTCATCTTTGCTGTTGACCAGCTCTTCAACTTCCAGATAAAGGGTCTCTATCCCGCCTACATCGCCGAGCAGATGCGCTTAACGGTCCTGCTCTCGTCCGACGAGCGCGACCAAGTCTGGCAGCAGCGCACGGAGAGGTTGAGTCTGTTTCAGGAGAAGGTGGGAAAGTTGCGGGGGATGATGGAGGGAACGCCGGATTCGCCACAAACATGAATCCAAGTTGGCAAATGAGTCGAAAATTTCATTATTTTTGCGGCCGTGATGGGTATTCATAGCGGCAGGACTGCGGTAGAATTTTACCATATACTAAAACAATTAACCGATAAAAGTTGCGCCCGACACGGATTTAGGGATACAAAGATGAAAAAACATTTACTTTTCTTATTGGCAACCGCTGCGCTTCTGACAGCCTGCTCAAAGCATGTTTTAAATCAAGAGTTGTATCCCTTCAGAGAAAATGGCAAATGGGGGTACATCAACCAAGAAGGCGAGATCATTGTGGAACCTCAATTCGAAGATGCTTGCGATTTTGTTGGCGAATATGCCGCTGTACTATTGGACACTACGATGTTGAAAAGCATAAAAGAATTCGGTTTGGGCTGGCAAAGTCCTCATTGGTGTATAATTGACAAAAGAGGTCTTATACAGACAAAAGGAAATTTACAAAGCCCATTCTATGGTCGCATAACACTTACTACAGATGGGTATGCCATAGGTAGCCATAGTGAGGATGATTGTTTAGAGATAACCAGAATAAAAGACGGGGTACCATTTTCCATTTCTCTATTAAATGGGGAAGTTGACTGTAATGATATTTTGTTTAACACCATGGAAGATCTCCAACGTGATGGAATGCTTGCATATCATGATATTCATACTGATTTATGGGGATTCTTGGATGCAAAAGGGAATCCTTTAATTGCGCCCAAATATTTACGTGCATATCAAAGTAATGGAAGAGCTTGGGTTCAGGAGCCGAACAAAAGATGGTTCCTTATTGATACCAAGGGAAACGTTTTGTATGAGGCAGAGTATGGTTCGTTTCTCGGTGAAGGGTTGTCGTGTGTCGCAATTGATGATAAATTTGGATTCATAGATTCTACCGGCACAATGACAGTGAAACCAAAATTTTATGATTTAGTTGATGGGTTTGAAAATGGATTATTATTTGCTAAAATATTTGTTGACAACGAACTCAAATACGCATTAGTAGATAAAACAGGGAAGATCGTTATTGGACCTTATGAGCAATTGAGTCTTAGCGACAGTCCAGACGGCCTAATTTCATTTGGTGTTACAGATAGTTCTGGATACAAGGAAGGATATCTTGATATGAAAGGGAATGTTGTTATTAGTCCCAGATTCTACCAGGCTAGCAATTTCTCCGAGGGATTAGCTTGGGTTAGCATGTCTGAGGACAGCTTATATGGCTATATTGACAAAACGGGTGAGTATGTGATTCAACCCACTTTTGAATCTGCTGATAAATTCCACAAATGCGGGTTAGCAATTGTAAAACAAGGCGAACTGTCGGGTGTAATTGACAAAACGGGTAAATATATTCTTCCTCCTGAGTATTCCTTTATTGATTTTTATGATACAGGCATGATTCGTTTCAAAAGAGATGGGAAATATGGCTATGCCAATACACAAGGTGAAATTATTAAAGTATATCAATAGACCCTTATTGGACAAAACATAGTTGCGACATGAGCCCCAATTATAGGGCTTAGGCGGCATCGACTAAAGTTATAAACGAACAATTTCGAGCTATGGCAGATACTTTCAACCTCCAACGTTTCCTCGACGCACAGGCGCGGGACTATGCGCAAGCCTTGCGCGAGATCAAAAACGGGCGAAAACAGTCCCACTGGATATGGTACATCTTCCCGAAACTGGAAGGCGGCCACAGCGACTACTCCAAATACTACGGCATCAGTGGCATGGACGAGGCCAAGGCGTATTACGACCTCTACCATACCGGCAACTGGAACGCGAAACACGCCATTGAGCGCGGTGGGTTCAATTTGAACGGGTAGATTGATGGAAGAACATGACTTTCGCGCACTCGACGGAGGTGACTTTGCGGTTGCCGTATATGGTTTAATTATTAAGATAAATTAAAGAATCAAATGGAAAAGAAACGACTTTTTTTTGACATGGACAACGTGCTGGTTGATTATAAATCAGGACTTGAAAAAATTGATAAAGAAATCAGGAATAAGTATAAGGCAAAGGGGCCTGATGACAAAGACCGGCAGGACGAGATTCCTGGTTTGTTTGGAACGTTGGAGCCGATAAAAGGAGCCGACAAGGCGGTACATAAACTGGCAGAGGTGTATGACGTCTTTATTCTCTCTACAGCCCCTTGGAAGAATCCTTCCGCATGGTCTGACAAGGTGCTTTGGGTGACAAAATACTTCGACGACGTGTTCCACAAACGCTTAATTCTCACTCACCGAAAAGACCTTGTGGAGGGCGACTATCTGATTGACGACAGTGGTAACAACGGCGCCAAAGACTTCAAGGGTGAATGGATTCAGTTCGGGTCAGAGAAGTTTCCCGACTGGGATGCGGTATTGAATTACTTGCTTTAAGGACTTTGAATAATCGGATGACGAATGCTGCATAGTTGCTGACAATCCTCCTCGTCTGCCACTACTGGCCGACTTCTGTCTTATCTCGCCCGCCATAATCCGGGCGAATGCGAACGGGCGCAACCGGGCCGGGCAGCAGCGCACGGAGCGGGTGAGTCTTTTTCAGGAGAAGGTGGGGAAGTTGAAGAGGATGATGGAAGAAATGCTGGATTCTCCGCAAACATGAATCTGACATGGCGAGAGAGTCAAAATAATGCATCAACATGCTGTGGCATAATATTTTACCTAATTTCCGCAAATACCCCCTTCAGCCTCCGGCGGGTGCCTCAAGGCCGCGCGGAGGTGATGCCTGTTAACGAAAAATGCGTGGGCGCGGCCTCCGGAAGCGCATTTTGCTGACGGGAGCGCATAAATCCCCCCACCCAAGCGGATGAGGAGAGGAGGAAAACAGTAAGAGAGCAGACTCACAAGCGGAGCCGGTCGTAAGGGCGGCAGGTGAACAGCTGCAGGTACCACTGACGGCTGCGGAAGACCCAGCGGAACGGCACCTGAACGAAGCGGAAGACGAACTTTTTCGCACGCGAGGTCGCCTCCAGACCGAAAGCCTTGTTGGCGGCAATCTCCCCCACGAGCCAGACGTAGAAGTTGCGAATCAAGGCCGTAAGTATCATGAACACAGTGTTTTCTTTCATGAACGAGAAGGGCAGGTGTTTCCATCCGAAGTCCATGCGCGCCTTGTCCACCTTGATGCCGTTGGCTTTCAACTGCGCGAATGCCCGCTCCAGGGTCTCGGCCTGCTCGAATTTCACATTGGCGTTGCCGTCGCGGTTCTCGATATAGAATAGGTGCAGGTTGATCTGCGCGATGCCGGGGAAGTAGCCGTTGGCTTTCTTGTAGGAGTAGGTCGCGTCGTACTTCTCAGTCTCGATGAACTGGTTGTCGTAGTCGAACGTCACAGGCTGCTCTTTGTTGACCACGCCGAGTTGTAGCAGTGACTTGAGCAGCAGACCGTTCAGCCTGTCGTTGATGTTGAACTGGTAGGTCTTCCCGCTTTCCACCGCCTGGAACTCGGTGTTCTCCACTGCAAGGCCGCGCAAGTCGCGCCCGATGGTGTCCGCGCTGCAGAAGCAGTAGTCGGTGTTCGCCTTGAATGCCTCCTGCCGGAAGAAGTTCACATCCTCCAGCACCTCACCGCCGCTCACGAAGATGGAAGTGAGATTCTCGACCACATTAGAATAGGAGAACTTTGTGTTTATCCATTTGACTCCCAGCGTCTTGTCAATCAGAGCCGCCTGACCGGAAGAACGAAATTGATCGATGATGAAAAAATTCCACCGAAACTGTTGATTCTATCGTTTTTAATTTGTATTTTTGCTGCCATATTTCTCACCAATTGTTTGCTGAAGTAAGCGATCGCAAAGACAGGTGAAAAACACGAGAATGGCAAGTTGTTGCTAATTTATTTATTAACAATGACTTGCTGATTTATCAACAGTTAAAATTGAAAGAAATTTACGGAATTAAAGTAATACCTGTAAAAAGCCCCCATGCCCCACAAGTCCCACCTCCCCCACCCCTGCCTCGCGCCCGCCATCCTTTCGGTGGGGTGCATTGTCGCTCTGGCGCTCAACGCCTGCTCGACTTCGCTTCAGCAGGCCGACACGTTCCAGCGGTCCTTCAACGACCACGCCGAAGGCTGGTTGAACCTTATCGCCCTTCTCACCATGTTGGGCGGCTGGGTGATCGCCTGTATAACCTGGCTGCGGAGAAACTTCGAATTTAAAACCCCGTCCAAGGACACCCAGGGGAAAAAACCCGTGTTCACATTCCTCACCATAAACGGCAAATCCCTCTTCTGGCAATTGAACTGGCGGGATGCCCAAAAGTCAGCGAAAGAAATCGCCAAAAGACTCCTTGACGTGAACTCGCCCGAATTTTATGACCCCACTCTGATTGTATGCATCGGCCGAGGAGGCGCCATCTTCGGTTCCATGATCTCTTACCAGCTCGGCGAACTGCCCATCCTGGCCCTCGACAGGAAATACAACCATTTTGAAAACGGAAGGCTGACAAAGACCATGTACCCCTTCCGCATCCCTAAAGCCTACCTGAAACAGGTGCTTTTGGTGGCAGGAGAAGCGCATACAAGGAAGACCCTGAGGATTTTCACGGAAAAATTCTTGGAAATGGGGGCCGGTGAAATCCGTAACTGTGTGTTCTACAACCAACAACTTCCTGAGAAACGACTCGACCCGAACGTTGAAATCCACTATTCCGGGATAAGCCGCAAGAGGGACTACCTGATGCCTTGGCAAACGGAAACTTCGTTACACCCTTCCGAAAGCAAGGAGGACGCCGAAGCGCAAAACAATAAAATCGCACGCTACGTCACGGAGGCGCAAAACCGCTTTGACGCTGAAGAATCGGGATTCTATTGCATGCGCCACGCCGAAACCGAAGCCAACGCGAAGGACGTTTTCATCGGCAGCGGCAGCGACATCCCTTTAACAAACAAAGGGAAGGAACAAGCCCGAAAAACAGGGGAGTATTTCAAGAGCATCGGCGTGACATTCGACACCATCTATTACAGCCCGATGATTCGCTGTTTTGAAACCGCCCGCGAAATAAGCTCCATTGCCGGCGGACAGCTGGTGCCCCATGAAAAACTACTGGAATTGGACTACGGAGCGTGGGAAGGACTCTCCCGGACAGATATTGAAAATAAGTATGCCGAAGACTATAAGCGATATTGCTCCGACATGTCCTGCCGGCCGACAGGAAGCAGCGAGAGTGCCAACGATGTCTCCGAGCGAATCGCAGAATTCCTCAAATTCCTCAAAGACTCCAACGCCACCATGGGGAAGAATGTGTTGGTGGTGACGCATAAAACCACAGGCCGGATACTGCTGCAACGGGCAGGCCACTGCCCTGGCGGCCATTTCCGCGAAATCCCATTCGACAATGCCGCCGTCGGGTACGTGTCGATACGCCCGAACAAGATCTCCGTCATTCTGGACAACAAACAATGTTAAAACATAAACCCGAATAGTAATTATGAACACCCACCCCGGTTTCGCCATCCTCATCACCCACGGCACCGACACCCTCGCCTGGACGCACGCCGCCGTGCGCTATGCCGTGAAACACAACAAGGTCAACATCGCCATCACCGGCAGCCAAATCCCCATGCCCGACGGCGTGGGCGACTTCTCCGACGCCTACGCCAACATCGGCAACAGCATCCGGTTCCTCACCCAATTCAAGCCGCCGCATATCTTCACCGTCTTCAACAACGGTCAGAACGCCTTCTCCGACTCGCTCTACAAAATCAACCGCTGGGACAACCAGGCGTTCGAGGGCGACCTCATCGGCACCATGCAGTGGGACGAGGTGAAGTTCCACGACGACGAGGTGGTGGAAACACTGGAGACACCCGAATCCCTGGACACCCTCTATGTGGTGACCACCGGCGGCACCATCGAATCCACCTTCAACGGGGAGGGCGTGCTCTCGCCCCAGCAGAACCGGCTCTCCGAATTCATCAAGTCGAAGTTCGACAACCCCGACACCCGCATCATCTATGTGCCCGCCTGCACCATCGACTCGTCCGACCTCACCTTCGAGAAAATGCGGGCGGTCATTAACAAAGTGAAAGAGTGCTTCGACAATATGTCCCTGTTTGATGCCGAAGTGGACCTGGACTTCGACGAGAACGTCCGCATCCTCTACACCGATCCGTTCAAGACGGAGGCGCGGTATCGCAAGGAGATGGAAGGAGCCTCGGCGGTCATCCTCGCTGGCTACGGTGGCGGCAACATCAACATCGACGACGGTTCGGGATTCTCGCCGCTACAACTGATCCGGGAGAAAAGCAAGGAGATGCCCATCGTGCTCACCTCGCAAGTGGCCCTCGGCCCCGCCGACTTCATCTACGAGAACGCCTGGGAGGCCGTCAAAGCGGGTGCCATCTCCGGCGTGGACCTTTCCATCCCCGAGATCCAGATCCGCCTTGCCTACCTGATGGGCCACCGCCGACAGATTGAATCCTACTGTCAAACGCACGGCAAAACCTTCATGGAGGTGGTGGAGTGGCTGTTCATGTCGGGCATGAAGTTCCGCACCCGCCGCAGCAGAAGGAAGTACGAGGAGTTAAGGGGCGTTGCCTTCGACAAGAGGGATTTGCTGATTGACTACACGATGGAGGAGAGTCTTCACGTCTTCCAAGAGTTTACAGAAACACTTACGGACAACGAGATGAGGGTTGAGAAAATCCTTGAACTCGCTACAGAGTATTATGACAAAGGTGACAAAGAGAGGGGGTTTGCCTTGTATAAGAAAGCAGCCGAATTGGGCTCTGCTCAAGCCCAGCATTTTGTTGCGAATTGCTATCGATTCGGATTGGCGACAACAAAAGATGAGAATGAGGCTGTCCGTTGGTACCGGAAGGCAGCTGACCAAGATTATCTCCAGTCAATCTATGCTCTTGCAGAATTTCACATGTGGGGAAGTTACGGCGTGGAAAAAAGCACTGAGAAGGCCGTGCAACTATGGCATAAAGCGGCCGAGACGGGAGACGTAATAGCACAGCACTGTCTCGGCAACCTGTATCTTGAGGGACTTTATGTCGAACAAAACCGCGAAGAAGCCATCAAATGGTATCGAAAGGCGGCACAACAGGGATACAAACCTTCAAGGAAAAAACTGCTTGCCCTTGGAGTTGAAGAGGATATTTAATAACATACCAAATATCAATCATTATGTTCCATCGCACCAACCTCATATTCAGAGAGAAACTTACTCCCCGCACCCTGACCAAGTACATCGTCCTCCACCATACGGCGGTGAGAGGAGACAAACAACCAGTCACCGATATACACCAATGGCATTTGGACAGGAAATGGGCGGGCTATCGGTTTCATCCAAATGGAAGTGGCCTCGGCCATAGCAGAGGCAATCAGCAGAACTATGTGTCTGGCTTAAAGTCGATAAGATAAAACAATGAAAATCAGTTTATTTGCTTTTCTTAAAATCATTATTTCTGATAAAAAAACTATCTATGACTGACATGGAAAAAAATAACCCAAACGACATGTTCCATAATGACGATTTTACACTTGATGACATAAATTTAGATGTCGACACAAATGAGATATTCTGGGACAGGCTTATTCAGGAAATCATCGATGGTAATGTGGTGCCTGTCATCGGATCTGAGATGTTGGTAGCGAATTGTCCCAACATTCATCAGACCCTCATCGGGATGCTGGCACACAAGATGAAAATAGGGGAAAGTGATAAAATCACGAGTTTTTCAGAACTGGTATACCATCAAGACTACCAGATGAAGATAGAGAACATCTATCTATATGTCAATGCGGTTTTAGAACAGATAAAACTGAATCCTTCAGAACTCCTAAAAAGACTGCTGTCGTTACGCCAATTCCCATTTGTCATCACCACAAGTTTCACCCCTGTGGTGGAGAATACTATGAGAGAGATTTGGGGTGATGATTTGCGAATTCTTAAATTCGGCAACGATCCTTCGACCATTGGCGATATCCGCGATGAGGCCGACATGCGTTGCCCGACCGTTTACTATATGTTCGGCCGATATTGCAACAGCCCGCGCAGATACGCGCTTACCGATACAGACATGCTGGATTATTGTTCCTCATGGTTATCGGACAGCGGCGGCAAACGGCCCGCCAATCTTGTAAGCGCATTGGCGGGCAAATACCTGCTGATGATTGGCAACAACTATAGCGATTGGCTGTTCCGATTCATTTGGTATTCGCTCCGCAAGGATAAGATGGGGGACGGTATGATAGCCTACGAAAATGCGGATGAAAAATTCTTGAGTTTTTTGGATCGTACCAATGCCTTTGCCCGCAAAAATCCGAGCGAGGTGGTGACACAGATTGAAAACCGACTGGTTCGAAAAATGCAAGAAAACGAGCGCACCAAATTCAATAAACCAGAACAGAATGCCGACATTTTCATATCCTACTCCCGGAAGGACAAAGAGGTTGCGGAGAAACTTTACCATGCAATTTCCAAATTGGGCAAAAAGGTATGGTACGACCGAAACAACCTGGCTCCCGGAGTGAACTTTATGGAAGAAATCACCCGTGCCATCAACACCGCACATTTTTTTGTGCCTATCTTCTCGAATCACATTGTGATGGAACGCAATGAACGCCATGTGTATCGTATAGAATGGGATACAGCAATCAATAACGCGACCAGCCTCGGCAGGACCTACATCATCCCCATTGCATCTGCAGATTTTGATTTTTACGATGCCCAGGCACATATTCCTGAACGAATGCAAGGGCACAACGCCCTCGTCTTTGATGAGCAAACTGATTGGGATGCTCTCGCCCAAGAAATATTACACACTATGAACCAAATATAATCAAGTGTAATGGAACAAATGCCTTTTACTAAAGAGAACCCTTGGCGTGGTCTTTCGTCATACAAAGAAGGGGATGTCCTCTACGGACGAGACGATGATATTCGTGACTTAGTGCAATGCGTCCTACGGGACAAATACACTCTGCTTTACGGCAAAAGCGGAATCGGAAAGAGTTCCCTCCTCAATGCCGCCATAAAGCCAGCTTTGCGTCGGAACGGCTACACCCCAATTGTCATCCGACTCTCTCACAAGGAGTCCGATTATTTGAAACAAATTCATACTGCCATCGTTAACACTCTTGGTGCGGAAGGGGTTAGAGAACAGTTCGCCCAGACTGAGGAAAAGGAGACTCTCTATGGATATCTACACAGGCAAACCTTCTGGAACAAAGACAATACCCGTGCCAAATTGTTCCTGTTGTTCGACCAATTTGAAGAAATTTTCACATTACAAACGGACGAAAAGCAGAAAAAGGATTTCTTCCACCAACTTGCAGACCAATGTAATGACATTGTGCCAGAAGAACATTTTGATCATGAAATGCCTGCAGCAACGGACATGGAGTTGGACAGCACAGAATTCGAGCTGCCTGACATTGAATCGGTTGATTCCGTGGAAGACAACGAGATACGTATGATTTTCACCATCCGTGAGGATTTCCTTTCGGAATTTGATTACTATGCTTCCTCCATCCCAGTGCTGAGGAACAACCGCTATTACCTACGTCCCATTAATGAGGAACAGGCGGCACAAATCATCATGCGTCCCTGTCCAGGCTTGGTAGATAAGGAGAATGCATGGCTCATCATCTCAAAAGTAACCAAAAGAACAGACTTTACGATTGACGGAAAACCAGAGCTTTCGGTTGATGCGGCAGTCTTGTCACTATACCTCAACAAGTTATTTGATGCACGAAAAGAAAACAGTCCTATTACCGCTGACCTTATTGAAACACGCGGAGGAGAAATCATCTACAATTTTTATAAGGATGCCATATCCACTATTTCTCCACAAACTGTTGATTACTTGGAAGACAATTTGTTAACAGGTCAGGGACGACGTGATAATATTACTGAATTTGATGCGAAACACGATGGTCACGTCACCGATAAAGAATTACACATACTCATTGAAGAGAAAAAAATACTCCGCAGGTTCAACTATGCTGGCGAACTGCGCATTGAACTCATTCACGACACCCTGTGTCCCGTTGTTCTACAGCACATTGAAGAACGGGAGAAGGAAATCCTGAAAGAGGCTGAGACAAAGAAATTGGCAAGCCTCAAAAAAAGGAACAAAATTCTGGTTGCCATGGTGGCGGCTCTGCTGTTGTTAGGTGCAATCTCCGTCTTTTGGGGAATTGCCGATAGAAGGACGGAAAAATTGAATGAAAGCAGCAGGATTGTTTTTTCTTTCCAAGAAGAGGCGGATTATGATTACTGGAATACTGCGGAACTCCTGATCACCGGTGTAAAAGACGGAAATGACACCGTCATCCTTGGCCATTGGAAACAAATAAACAAGAATTTCAGGGATTCCACTCTGCTCATTTGCATAGACTCAATGAAATGTCTGAATGCCAAACTGACCTTTTATCCATCAGGAACTTTTGTTGATATCGACACTTTCATTACGACAAAGAATTTACTTGCTAATTCGGATCGTAACGTGCAATTACACATACGTAAAAAGCAACCATACGAATATGCCGGCAAGGTTGTCACCTTAATTGGAAATAGCGAGATTCCTTTGTCAAATGCACTGGTGGTCATAGGGGACAAACTGGCCCGTACAGAGAATGACGGGGCCTTTCTTTTCCATTTGGACGACTCCCTCAAAGGCGATGACATCATCTTTGTACTTAAAAACGGTATTTCTTCCATTGAAGCACCTGCTAAAAAATATATGAGAAACGGGCGATTTGAAACCATTCATTTAGAAATGGATTCGACATATCTTATGAATTTCGAAAAGAAATGCAATGTTTTGGACTATATGCTCCAAAAGGAAAATTGCGAATATGATTCCATTTATGGAAAATGGAAATGGGAATATTGGTATAGAGAATACAAAAAAAATGACGGCTATATGATCTGCACAGAAGACGGACAAAAAAAAGACGAATTGGTGATTGTTGCCCGGGCATTATACGATGGAGACAAATCCAAACCGAGACCCATCATCGGCTTGTACTATTTTGCCAGCGAATATCAAAAGTACAAAGCATTAGGACATCCACACTATGCCTATCGTATCTTTACCGGGACAATGGACAGAGACGATAAAACCAATCCTAACTTAGTACGTCACTTCACTTTTGAAAGTTCAAATTTTGTCAATAATCGTCAATATATTAACGGCTCCTTTATAAGTCATATATATGACTCTTTTTATTTTGAAATACGGAACTCAAAGGGAGAAGTGACCTGGAAATTGGAAAAATAGCGGAGAAAAAAAGGAGGGCAAGAGCACTTCGAAGACCGACCGCTGACATTAGGAGAAAGAAAAAGTTTTATTATAGTATAAACATAAAAGATGATAAAAACAAAAGAAATGGCTAAAAATAACAAACTTGATATTTTCATCAGCTATGCCAACCAAGATTTGGATACTGTTAGAAAGATTGTCAACTATCTGGAATCAAATGGTTACCATTGTTTCGTCTCCTTTAGAGATATACCTGTTGGTACCGTATGGGCTTCCGCAATAGCCGAGGCTTTGGAGCAATGCAAAATGATGATAGCCGTGTATTCAGATACATACAATCAATCTGCTCAAGTTGACCGGGAAATTGAAATTTGTTGCGATGAAGAAAAAAAACCTGTGGTTACTTTTAGATTGTCGAATGATCCCATGAAAGGCGTGAAGAAATTCTTCCTGAAAAACTTGAATTGGATAAATGCCGCTGATCATTTTGAGAACAATCTTCCCCAACTTCTTAGTGCTATTGTGCAAAATATTGGTCCTTCCTCAAATTCTGCCACGACGGACGAAAAGATAAGCAGAGAAGAGAAGGTGTATTCTGACGCACTATCTTCAATACGCTCTGCATCTGACAAATTCAACTGTTATATCGGAAGAAAAGTCACACCCGATATGATATTTCAAGCCGTAGGTATTGACCATTGCGTTTATTCCAATGAATTTCAAGGTGTTTATGAAACCTGTATTAATTGGAGTAATCGAAATCCTGACATCTATGTGATGATAGAGGATTGCGACACTAAAAAAATCGTAGGATACATTAATGCTATGCCACTCAGCAATGAGTATTACCACAGAATAAGAAGCGGTGAAACAATAGATATTGATATACCCTGCGAAGAAATAGAAACGTATGATTTTCCTGATACGTACAAACTCTATTTTTCATCTATAGCCATTCTTCCTGAATATCATAATACAAGTGCATTCAAGGCTTTGTTGGATGGATTTATGATCCATGTGCTTCGATTGTATGAAAGGGAAATATATTTTTCGTCAATACTCGCTGATGCGGTTACACCTACTGGAGAAAAACTCTGTAATTATATGGGATTGAAGCATATTGTGGACTCTTATCATGGTTCTAAAATATTTGAAGGGGCTTTGATGCCACCTTCTATCCGTCCGACCACCATTTTGTGTAAACGATTGATAGCGTCATATTCGCAACTTTAGGAAGTTAGAACTCCTCTTAAGATCTCCTAACTTTGACACTCTAAAAAACATTTTATAACACACTTTGTTCGAGGAAACGTTTTTTTTGGGGGGGAAGCTTCAACTGAAAATCAACAAGTTGCGTAATTTTCCTCAAAAAGTGTCAAAGTCAGGAGCGTTAGTTATCCAAATCTTTCGGAGGAACCAATTTGTCTATGCTTTCAATGAATTCATGGGAATCATTGTATCCGTAATCTTTTTGTCCGGTTTCCTTGTCTTCGAAGTCTTTGTATCCGAAACCAAGCGTTGCAAAATCGTTTTTGTCTTTTTCGGACATTCCTTTTCCGTCGCTTAGCATTTCGCTGATTAACAATGCGATGCGGAAGGCAACCATTAGGCTTTTTGAACCATTCACTAACTGTGATGCAGGCCGCATGGCAAAACAGTCGCAGTTTGTGTTCTTTTCATGTACCCAATAGGCAGTATTTTTGGTTAAAATGGGCCTATCCTTTGATACGCGAAATGGATAACGCTTGGAGGGATACTGGACGGAAAAACCGAAATCCTTCTCTTTCATCGCTTCTACCAACCGACTACAGAAACTGGCGTACAATTCTTGGTTTTTGACAGTGGAGCCGAGATCGCCTTGGTCGTTAAGGTGTATGTCGATGGGGTTGGTACTGTTTTTTTTCGACTCGCATACAATTATCAGCCATTGTCCTATGCTGGTCTGTTCATCTCGGTTCTTCGTCAGTTCATCTCGGTCCTCCTCGAATTGTTTGCGAAGCATCTCCTTTCGTTTGAGAACTTCACAGGCCTCTTTGCATTTATCGCAATCCTTGTAATCCTCTTTGCATTTCTTGTTATAGAGAGGTTTTTCGCTATATTTGTAAAATGAATCTGCTTCGTCGGGGTCGGCTTCGATCTCTTTACTGATGTAGTTGAATCCTCCAAATTTAGCCATATAGTAGCAGAAACGTCCCATACCCACTTCGTCCCAACTGCTGGTGCTAAGAATTGTGACGTTGGAGTTTCGGTCAATGCAGCACCCGTAATTGCGATTGAGCGGGAAGGTCTCCACAACATATTTCGATGCCGTTCCAACCATCTCATCAGAGCTTACAATGCGTGAAAGGTCTTGCAAGCGGAATTCACCAAATTTTCGGCAAATGTCGGAGATGTCTTTTATGTCCATACCCTGTCGTACCTGCAGCCGGCCCACCGTACGGTAGGCAGGAACCATATTCAGCTTTAGATCCTTGAAGCCAGGATAGGTTTCTTCGTGTTTATTGATATATTCACGCAAATTTGTCGATCCGACACGTCGAAAGCTCTTATGCAGACGCCTGCGCATCTTATCCAGTTTCTGCTCGCGCTCTTGTTCCTCCATAGCACTGATAAGCCCCGACCCTATCAAGCCGGCGGGCACTGCGAAGATGGCCACCCCCATCACGCCCACCAAGGTGCCGATAAACTTGCCCAAAGCGGTCAAAGGTGGCTTTGTGATACCTGCCGGATCCTCCACATATTTCACAAGCGGCCACACCAACGCGTCCCAGAAGGAAAAGTTGTCGTTGGCAGTTTCAGCCAACAGCATCGCGAGAACAAGAAATATGGTTACCAATAAGAGTATGACCAGCGAAACGCCCAACTGGCTTTTGGTCTTTTGATAGGCACGCTTGAACAAGCGCAGCCCCTTGTGCAGTTTTTGTCCGAATGATTTTTTGTTGTTTGACATCTGTTTTTTAATTACAAATATTGCCATAAGAATTAGCTCTCTTTATAGTTTTCAATTTGTGATTATTTCAAAGGAAACCAGAATCCTGGCTTTCCGTTATTTGTAGTACAAATATTTTTCTCTAATATTCACCATAAAATCATGGATATCTCGTTGCCAAGAGAGTTGTATATCCTCGATGGATTTATCAGCTATAATATCCTCTTGTAATTTGGGTGTCCCTGCCAGTTTTAAGAAATAAGATGTGAAGAATTCTTTGTCTTTTAACAGAAGATAGGCGTCGCGCAACCACTCCAAGTGCAAACGTTTTTCGACAATTTTAAAATCATCGGCAAAACTTTCCAAGTTGTCGCCTCTACAACATTTATTCTCGTGCATTGGATATTGGGCGCCTGGCATGGACTTCGGGGTAAAGGAATAGGTGCCACGCATCTCAGGATGTCCATAGCAATGAAACGGATGGTTGGTCCCACGGCCCACGCTCACTATCGTACCCTCAAAGAGGCACAGAGACGGGTAGAGGTAGACCGATTGCCAATCAGGCAGGTTGGGCGATGGTTTCATCGGCAACTCGTAGATAGCGTGGCGATTGTAGTTTTCCAACCAAACAATGGTCAAGTTACAATGAACTTTGTTTTTAAGCCAACCTTCTTTATTCACCATGGTAGCATATTCCCCTATCGTCAAGCCATAGACAATGGGAATCGGTGTTCTACCTACAAACGAGGCATGTTGGGGTTGCAAAACGGGACCATCCACATAAAAGCCGTTGGGGTTGGGCCGGTCGAGCAGGATAAGCGGTTTGCCGTTTTCCGCAGCCGATTCCATCATGTCCGCCAGATTGGTGAGATACGTATAGAAACGCACGCCAACATCTTGAATGTCAAACAAGATGACATCTACATCCCTCAAAGTCTCTGCAGATGGTTTGATTGTCCCCCTCTTTCCGAACAGCGAAATAACGGGAAGTCCCGTTCGAGAGTCCTTGCCATCGTTCACGCAAGCACCTGCGTCGGCGTCTCCTCGGAATCCATGTTCGGGAGCGAAAACCTTGACGACATTAATGCCCTCTGACCGCAAGAAATCGACCAAATGCTCATTCTTCACCCTGCTCGTATGGTTGCAGACCACGCCAACCTTTTTCCCTTTGAGAAGCGGAATGTATTTGTTCGGATGGTCGGCCGCAGCATCATATTTGGACTTTGGAATAAACGTCAACGGAGGCATTTGCTTGACAGGCATACCGCCATCCAGTCGTTTTAACAGCTTCGACACCGCTGCAGCTTTAAGTTCGCGGACTTCGTGTCGGAATGCGTCAAAAGCGAAATTCTTTCCCGGACTGGTTGTCTCGGAAAAATCGGAATGCCTATGCGACTTGGCTCTATAGAGCATTTCCAGCAAAGCGGCTAATTTCACGCACGAATCCCACTGCTTGGAATTGACAGGATTTTTATTGAAATCCCCCTCGAGACCAATGCCGACAGCACGGCTGTTGATCATTTTGGCGAGAGCCCCTTTGGTGTCGCGCGGGCGACCCTCAAACACTTTGCCATCTTTGTCGATATAGTAATGATAGGGAACACCTGCCTTGCCCGATTTAATCCACCATTGGTGCACCTCCTTGATGGTTCCGTATGCTTCTGCATGATGAATCGTTACATATTCCGTGCGGTTTCGTTTTTCCAAGGTTTCCTTGAAAGACAATCTATCGCATGTTGCAACAGGCAACTCTAAAATCTCCTTCAGTAACTCATATTTTTTCTCATCCACTAATGCTTTTAGATCTTTAATAGGGAACTCCCGACCCGGACACTTTTTCGTCACGCCAGGAAAATCACGATGGCGGAGCAAGGGGGCGTCGTATATAAGCTGAAGTAATGCTATCAACTCGACAGATGCACGCAACTGAGCGTCCTTTATCTCGTATTTGTCAAAATTTCCATCGAAGCAAACGCCTATGGAACAGTCGTTATAGTGCTCCACATGGGATCCCTCCTCATTCCTTTGACGTCCTTCATATATTTCACAAGTTTTCTGGTCGATGAAATAATGGTAACCAAAGCCGAGCCAACCAGGCCTATTAGAATGGTCCCTGTGCCATTGTTGTATAGTGCAGTGTCCTTTTTCTGTATGGTGCACGACCACATAGCGTGTACACGGTCGAAGAGGAATTTCTTTTTTGAATTGAAGGTGGGGATGATTGATTTTCATACTTATAACATGTTATCTTAGCACATGACAAAATTTATAATTTTTTTCTTTATCTTGTTGATATTTAGAAAGTTATCAGCATCAGGACTGTTAGTGACTTTATCGGTTACCTATTGCAAAAATGATTGGTATTCAATATCTTAGGGTCGAAAAACACCACATCTTTTCACCTATGAATACCAATCACGGCTGCAAAAATAATGAAATTTTCGACTCTTTCGCCAAGGCGGATTCATGTTTTGCGGCGAATCCAGCGTTTTTTTTTGCGGAATTCGACCTTGACCACGACCTCATCGTTGAGTTTCTTCTCAGAGGCCGGAACGACTATGGGATACCAAAACCTACGTTTCTGTTGACATTTGGTCCTCTAATGGCCAGATGTTAACAAAATCTGTCATGTGCTAAATAAAAAATATTATCTTTGCAGTGTCAAATTTTCACTTGGAGAATTATGAAAAAAGCACCGTTTTTGTTATTGTTGCTAATGTTGCTTTTCGCATGCGAAAGGGAACCTGTCAAGCCGAACGAACCCGTCGGCAAAGAAACCGTTAAAGACCATGAGGGCAATGAGTACGCCATCAAGACGTATGGAAGCCAAACTTGGATGGTGGAGAACATGAAGGCTAAGACCACCAAGGATGGCAAGAACATCCTAAAATGTCCCGCAAACGGACAGTTTTCCTACGAAAATCCAATGGCTTATTATGTATACGATAAAGAGGAAAATACAACAAACGGTCGCGGATATTTGTACAATTTCGCTGCCGCCCAGGTAATTTGCCCTGACGGCTGGCATCTCCCCTCCGTTGAAGATTGGCAGACACTGGTGGATTATGTCGAACGGGAATATACGGGGGAGTATAATGATGATGAGATTACTGTTGCTAAGGCGTTGGCATCAAAAAATAATTGGTATTTTTGTGATACGGTTATTGGTGCACCAGGTTACCACTGCGGTACGAACAACACATCAGAGTTTAACTTGCGGCCTGTTGGAGGATTCTATACCCCTGCAAATTCGGATGAAAATCCTGATTTTTATGGTTATTATGGAAGGAGTGTGGCTTGGACATCAACAGTGACTGATTTCTCTTTTGAACGCGCTTTTTTTGTTCAGCTTTACTACGCTGCAGACACTGTGAGAGTGGGTGTTGCTAGTCAATTTAACGCTTTTTCTGTCCGTTGTGTAAAAAATAATTAATATTGTATGAAAAGAATCTTTTTTTTGATGATGGTTGTCCTGCTCTTCGCGAATTGCTCCCGAGAGGAGAAAAGCACGGTTGTGGACTGGGAAGGTAACGAGTATAAGACAAGGAATTATGGCGGAACTTGGTGGATGGTGGAAAATTTGCGAACCACCCGAACCAGGGACGGACAAAACATCTGGGTGTCGTCTGAAGAGGACAAATATTCCTATACCACGCCATACTGTTACTTTCATGATGACAATGAAAAAAAATTAAAAAAGGAAGGTTGTTTGTATAACTGGACGGCGGCCAACCAAGTCTGTCCGGAAGGATGGCGCCTGCCCACTATTGCAGACTATGAGGCGTTGGCCAAATTTGTAGGTAGTGTAGAAAAAAATTGCTATAATGGAAATTCAAATGCAATTGCACAGTCAATGGCAAGCACTGACGGTTGGGAATATAATTCTCATCCTGGTACACCTGGTTATACATATTTAAGTTTTTCAGGAAATGTTTCTAATAACAACGAGTCTGGATTTGGAGCACCACCAGTTGGTTGGTATACTCCTTTTAGGGATAGTCATTATGATTATTATGGCTCAGCTGCGCTTTATTGGTTGTCGGAAGAATATGATCCCAACATAGCAAACGTGTTTTATATTTTTTACAATAACACAAAAGTAATAAGAGATACTTTTGACAAGCCGCTGGGCCTTTCCGTCCGTTGTGTTAAGGATTAGTTGAACAAAAAATAGAGATTGGATATGAAGATTTCAGTTTTCCATCGAATAGGTATTTTGGTCTTGATGGTGGCAGCGGTTACGCTGTCGTCATGCACGAAGACTTATCATATAACTGTGAAGGCTGAGGATTCCTCCATGGGCTCGGTTTTCGGTACTGGGGATTACGAGCCTAACTCGGAAGTAGAGATCGGTGCATTGCCACACTCGAGCTATGTCTTTGCCCGGTGGAAGGACGGCAATACAGACAATCCCCGCAAGATCAGGGTCTCCTCAGATCTCACCTTCATTGCTGTCTTTGAAAAGGATGATGGAGAGGAACCTCCCGTCACATACGAGACTGGCACGGTGACTGACTGCGAAGGCAGGGAGTACCCGACAGTTCTGATCGGGAATCTGTGGTGGATGGCGGAGGATCTTGCGGTCAAGAAAGACGTTGACGGACAGATTATTTCGAATGATGGCACTCTGCAGTCGCATACCACCCCGTTGTGTTACACCAGTCCACAAGAGAATGTATTGTATAACTGGGCTGCCGCCGTGTCCGTCTGTCCCGAGGGTTGGCATCTGCCCTCTTCAGAAGAATGGAGTGCGATGGAACAAGCGTTAGGAGCTGTTTCCCAGCACTGCTATGAGGGCGACCCCTCGAAGATTGCCAAAGCTTTGGCAGTTCGCAACCAGTGGAAATCTTCGATAGTCCCTGGCACGCCGGGCTATTACCAGATGTACAACAATACCTCTGGATTTGCTGCGGTTCCAGTCGGGAAGTTTGCGTCCGATTTCACGGACAGGAGCTATACCGCCAATTTCTGGACTTCCGATGCATTCAACGATTCGATAGCGTACAATCGTACGATCAGTTATGACAAGGCCACGGTGAACCAGATGGCCAACAAAAAGAATGTTGGGTTGTCTGTCCGCTGCATAAGTGTTGCTAGAGCAAGAACGAAATGATTTGAAATGAACGATAATTAAAGTTGTTTTTTGAGAAAAATATTGATATGAGAAGAATATTTTCCCTAATTGCACTGATATTAGGCATCAGCGCAATTTCGTTGTTACACGCGCAAAACGCCACAACGTTACGGTTCACAGGACTGGGAAGTGATGGAGTTTATGTACAACTGAACCGCGTCGAGGTCAAAAACTTAACCCGTGGATGGGAGGAAACATTGGTCTATCCAGATACCATCTTGATGTTGGGTGGCGTCGGCATAGAGGATCACGTTTCAGTGTCTCGCTTCGCACTGTCGCAGAACACCCCGAACCCTTTCCGGGGAAGTTCTGATTTCTCGTTGCAGCTGCCGGAGAACGAAAAAGTCAACGTCACGGTGTACGACCTGAACGGCAAGCGAATCACGGACATCACACAGGACTTGCCGGCTGGAATTCACGTGTTCCGGGTGATACTGAACACCCCGCAGACTTATTTAGTGACGGCCAGTACTGAGCGTCACAGCGCTACCATCAAAATCATTAACCAAGGAAGTGAAGCGGCCAACCGCCTCGTTTACTTGGGCATGAGTTCCGGTCTCATCCAATATGAGATAGGAGGGGCGAAGAATGCGGTTACCGACCATGAGTTTGAACAAGGCGACCTGATGTGTTATGTGGGGAAATACTTGGCGAACGATGTCGAATATACCAGCGACACGATTCTTCAGCCCCAGTACGGGTCACAAGATTTTCAGCTTGTGTTCCATTGTGTCCCGCTCAATTTCAGCATGTTTAATGCCACAACGTGTGACGTTTTTACGTGGAACGGGCAAACATATACGCAGTCGGGCACCTACACACAGACCTTCCAGGGAGCAAATGGCTGCGACAGCATCGTAACGCTGAACCTGACGGTAGGACAGCCTGTAACTTCGACCATCTCAGATACCGCATGCGGGAGTTACGTCTGGACTGGGCAGACCTACACGCAGTCGGGAACCTATACGCAAACTTTCCAGGCCGCGAACGGTTGCGATAGTGTGGTGACCCTTAACCTAACTGTGAGCCAGTCCTCGCTCCCAGTGTTATCAGATGTGCAGGTATATGGCATCAATGCCCATACGGCGAACGTGATGGCATCTGTGCTGTCTGACAGTTGTTCCCCCGTGTTGTCACAAGGGTTCTGTTGGAGCACGCAGCCCAACCCGGTTGTTTCGGGTCTCCACACGGACTGCCCGGTTGAAATGACAACGTTCTTCAGTGGGTTGTCGGGTCTTGAAGCCAACCAAACCTACTATGTGAGAGCTTACGCGACCAATGCAGTGGGTATTGCCTACAGCCCGTCGGCGACCTTCACCACGGATTCATACCTCTCTTTCACCCTTTTGGTGGACACGCCGTGTACATCTGCATCAACAGTTTCACCCCCTTCGGCGGATGTTCTTGATTATTGCGCCGGAATGGACAGTGTACGGCTTTCGATAGGAAACTACCAATACGGTAACATCCAATGGCAGTATTCAGAGGACATGTTCACTTGGACCGATATTCTCGGGGCCAATGATACTGTCTATCTCTTTCAACCCAGTGACGAGTGTTTCATCCGTGCTAGGATGCAGTACCCCAACTGTCCTCCAGACTCATCGCAGGTGTCACATATACGCTTATCACCCACTGCTAATGCTGGTCCTGACCGCGTGCTGAACGAAGGGTATGTCACCCATCTATTTGGCAACAAGGTGGACAATGCTTATTGTGTCTGGCAGGTGATACAGGGAGATTCAGCCGAATTGGATGATCCCACCGACCGTAACTCAGCCTTCTCTGGTTCTGACACACTGTACAGACTCACTTGGACAGTAGATAACGCTTGTGGTGTGAGCACCGACACCGTGGAGATACGCTATGTGCATACAGTGATGTACGACGCCATCGTTGTGGTGGACACTACCGATATAATTTTAAGCGACTCCGCAGAACTCGCTGCCGGAATATATCGCATTGTTTTCAGTAACCCGGCACCAAATGTGACGGATAGCACAGTGCTGCTGGGGTTGGTTGGAAATGGTTTTCTTCGCAGAGTGATATGGTATGAAAACTCTGGAGACACTTGCGAGATAGTTACTTCACAAGCATCTCTGTTCGATGTTTTAAAGGAAGGTGTGATTAGCTTTGAGACATATCTCTTACCTGAAATAGATGGGCAAAGAAGTGTTGCAAATGGACATCGCTATACCCGTGCCGAATTGCTGCAAGATCCAAGGTACCTTACGGGAAACTGGGGCGCATATTTTAAGGAATCTGTATTTCGAAACTATCGAGATTGGTCTGCGCAGATAAACAATTTTAGCATAGCGGACATCGAATTACATGACGGTTGGTCTTTTCAAAACATGAGCCTTGATTGGAGCGGTGTGGAAGTTATTAAAAGTATATATAGATTAGGGCCCTCCACCATCCTCCTTACTACTGGATTTGTTGGGGATTTGATTTTTGATTTTACTATTCACGCAGTCAATGGTGATATTGGAGTTGAACATGAATTTGATATATTTGAGAATGTGCCACCTATAATGGCTGGCCCCGTTGCCCTATTTCCAGAATTATCTTTGGCTGTGGGCTTTAACGGATCGCTAACAGGTACTTTGTCTATGGACTTGCCCATACGTGTCACCAAGCCATTAAATCTAATAGCAACGGGAAAGGTTGATTTAGTTGCAGACATAATGGGTTCTCCTATCGTTAACTATGCACTGGGGAAAATCTTTGACTGGATAAACCCTGAAATCAGTTATTACCTTTTTGATCATTGGGATTTTACGAAAGATACAAATGATGCAATCATCGAATTTCTGCCACCAACATCATCATCATTCGAAACAGTCTCCTTTGAAGCATCTTTTTCCATCGGACCTCGTTTGAAAGTAAAGGTGTATGATGTCGTTGGTCCTTATGTTGACTTTATGTATAAATTCACCCGATCGATATGTAAAGGTGCAAATGGTTTTTTGTCGGAAAAAAGTACCTTTGGCCACACAATAGATTTTGGAATGTATCTAGGGATAGATTTAGGTTTGTTTGATGCGGCTTGGACACCCCATGCTACTTACGAATGGGATAAAGCAGTTTTTCCCAAGCCTTACAAAATGGCTAGAGGACAAAATACGAATCGCAATCTCGTTCCTCCACCGACAGTTGGCTCGTATATTCCTGATCCGATACAAATCCAGGTATTCAGATGGGACAACCGACCGATAACTGCTAACAAGGTCCTTTTCGAAACTTATGACGGTGTGGTGTCGTCCACTCCTTCAGGTGCAGGTACCTCTTCCGCCTCTTCCTATACCAACAACAACGGCATCGCCCAGATTTATTGGAAACCTAACAACGCTGCGACACCAACACTCAAAGCTAGTGTGCTTGATTGCGAGGGCAATCACATCAAGGGTTCTCCGTTCTTCTTCTACACAGGCAACACTTGCGTTAACTCCACGTTGAGTCTGGATGTAGTGGACGGGCATTTGGTTTCTTCCGGATATAGTGGTGCTTACGGATATTTATTTTTGCAATACTCCTCTGACAACCAGAACTGGTCATCTACGGCTCCGTATCCACTCGTTCCCGGCACTACCTATTATGTGATGGACAATTATGGTTGCAAAGCCTCTACCACCTATTCTGCGCAGGAAGCGACGTCTCCCTGTAACCTCACCACCAACACCTACCAAAACGGTTTGCAGGTGCGTTTTGTGGTCAACAATGGCGCATCTCCGTACCATTTCTTTGTGGATGGCGTGGATTTGACAGCTCCCAATGGCACGACCAACCGTGTGTTACAGCAGACCTTTACCCAGGCGGGCGAACATACTTTTGCCGTGACAGATGCTAACGGATGCACGAAGAGTAGCATCGTACATGTCTCGGACGGCATCACCCTGCCATCAGTCGCCACCATCGCCAGCTACAACACTAGTAATCAGGTGTATGATGCGGTGATGGGTGCGGTAACCAACAACGGCGGTGCAAACATTTTGGAGCGCGGTATTCAGTGGAGCCTTTCCTCAGACATGTCGAATGCAACCTCCGTAGTCAGCAACCAGACCTCGGTGAAATATGTTTGTCATATCAGCGGAGTGTCTCCAGGCACAACCTACTATGCCCGCGCATACGCCATCAACACGAAGGGACCTGGTTATGGCGAAATCATTACCATTATCGTGCCGGGCGGTACGCCTTCGGGTGACGGCCAGCCTTGCCCCGGCACGCCCACCGTCACCGATTACGACGGCAACGTTTACAACACCGTGCAGATAGGGCAGCAGTGCTGGATGAAAGAGAATTTGCGGACGACGCATTATGCGGACGGAACCCTTATTATTCCACAACTTGATACGGCGTGGTGTTACGCTGCACCAGCTCTTGATACGTATGGTGATCCTATTTATGGTTTGCTATACAATTGGAATGCGGTAATGCACGGGGATTCTTCTTCTAACGCTATTCCAAGTAGTGTATGGGGAATTTGTCCTACCGGTTGGCATGTTCCCAGTAATGAGGAATGGGTACAATTAATAGAATATGTAAGTAGTGTTCCCGATTATTTTTGTGGTGATTCTATTGACTTTATAGGAAAGGCATTGGCTGCCCAAATAGTCTGGTCTGTCGATTCAGATGATTGTTCGATAGGAAACGACTTGGAAATGAACAATGCAACTGGTTTTAGTGCATTACCTTCAGGTGGAGTTTTTTTTGATTACCATTATGGTTCCATGTACACTTTTGGTTTAGATGCTCGTTTTTGGTGTTCAACAGAATATAACTACAACAATGCGTGGGGGCGTAATCTTTTTGGAAAAAAGATTACGAAGGAAGCATACCTAAAAAAGTACGCTTTCCTTTCTGTTCGTTGTTTGTCCAATGATGAACCATCGATTTCGAATCTGCCTAAAGTTTCAACCAACCTTGTCTATAATACTGTCGATGGTTCAGTTTGTTGTAGTGGTACGGTGATTTCTGATGGCGGAGCATTTGTCACAGAGAGAGGAGTTTGTTGGAGTCAATCATCAAACCCCACTATTGCAGACAACCATACAAGTGAGGGTAACGGCTTGGGTGATTTCACCTGCATACTTAGTAATATGAATTCGGGTTCGTCATATTATGTACGGGCATATGCCACTAATATTACAGGCACAGCCTATGGTGAACAATTTCCTGTTACGAAGTTAATAGCAAATATGGAAGGAGACATGTTTTCTTGTCCTAATCACCCCACTCTCACAGACTTTGATGGGAATACTTATCGAACAGTACAAATTGGTGAACAATGCTGGATGAGAGAAAATCTTCGTACGAAGCATTATGCGGATGGTTCTATAATCATATCAGGTGATGATTCTTCATCTGACATACCCTATTATTACCATGTTAATAGCAACTATGTCAATGATTTTACTTATGGCCTCTTATACAATTGGAAGGCAGTTATGGGGAATTCAGCATCTAGTAGCAGTAATCCAAGCAATGTGCAAGGTATTTGTCCGAATGGTTGGCATGTACCAAGTGATGCTGAATGGACACAAATGACAGATTATGTGAGCGCACAAAGTCAGTATGTGTGTGGAAATGTCAACACTTCAATAGGTAAATCATTAGCTGGCACAACAGGTTGGAAAAGGAGTTTTGGCAGTTGTACTATAGGAGATAACCCTTTTGATAATAATACTACTGGTTTTTCCGCTTTGCCGGCTGGAACATGGAAAAGTGTTTCCGGTAGTCAATCTTATGGTGAACTGGCTTGGTTTTGGTGTTCAACGATTGCTACCGAACATCCTGGCGTATGGTTGCGTAGGATTAATAATTCTAATTCCATTATACATCGAGTCGGGGTCGATTATAATCAATCGAATGCTTATTCAGTCAGGTGTGTGCTCTCACAAATGCCTGCCGTTACAACGCATATTGTCTATGATATTACATCTTCTTCTGCTATGTGTGGTGGCAACGTAACTAGCGATGGTGTCACTGCCGTTACTGACAGGGGCGTTTGCTGGAGTACATCTCATAATCCAACTATTGCTGATAATCATACAAGCGACGGTGTCGGTGTGGGTGAATTTACCAGTTCGATCACTTGTCTTACGGAAGGCAATACTTATTATGTACGAGCCTTCGCGACTAATAGCGTAGGTACAGTCTACGGGGATGAGGTCTGTTTTATAGCTGAGAATACAGTTCCTGCAACAGGAAATTATATCCTTACTACTTGTGATGGTTGGATATATGACAACGGCGGATCCACAGGAAATTATAAGAATGGTTCAGATGGATACATTGTAGTGAATCCTGCTGATACTGGTCAAGGCGTTGCTTTAGAAGGCTCTTATTCTATGGAATCGGGTTTTGACAAACTATATGTCTATTCAGGCGTAGGTACCTCGGGTACCCAACTTGCAGTGTTCACTGGCATAGGAACGATTACATTAGTGAGTGATGACGTTGTAACAATACGTTTCAAGTCTGACAATATTGTTGATAATACTGGTTTTGCCATTCATGTCACGTGTCATAATCCTTCGTTGCCTATCGTGACTACCAATTCTGTTTCCAATATTACCAGTTCTACTGCTTTATCCGGCGGTAACGTGACCTATGATGGAGGAACGGCAATCATAGCCCGCGGTGTCTGCTGGAGCACATTTCCAAACCCAACGATAAATGACAATCAAACAAGCGATGGTAGCGGTACAGGTGCATTTACCAGTTCGATAACTGGATTAACCCCAGGCACTACATACTATGTGCGTGCATACGCCTTGAACACCACAGGAACAGTATATGGAAACGAGTTCATGTTCACAACATATATGGAAGATGGCCAACCTTGTCTCGGTGAAGCTACAGTTACCGACCACGAGGGAAATGTCTATAATACGGTGCAGATCGGATCGCTTTGCTGGACAAAAGAGAATATGCGTTGTGAGACATCTCCGACCACAGGTGCGAACCTCGTGAACAATTCTTCGTCCGATTGCTCTTATTCAGGTAAGATGGCGAAATGGTACAACAATAACAAGACTGCGGCTTTGGCTAACGGTTATGGTCTGTTATATAACTGGAATGCTGCGGTGGACACTTTCAATGTGGCTTACGGGGAGACGGGTGTGGACACCAACAGCAATCACGCTTTCCATGTTACATTCAACGGTAATCGAAGAGGTATCTGTCCAACAGGATGGCATATCCCAACCAATGTGGAATGGACTTACCTGACAAGTTACTTGAGTAGCAACAGCCAGTTTGTGTGCGATGAAAATAGTTATTACATTGCTAAGGCAATGGCTTCTACAGATGGATGGGTTGTTGGCAATGACAATTGCGATGTTGGAAGTAGCCCATCGAACAACAACACTTCAGGTTTCAATGCAAAACCGGCAGGATGGTTCGGCAATGGTTTGTTTGAGGCAGCTGGTGAGGTGACGACGTTTTGGAGTAGCAGAGAAAGTAATCTTGATAATGTTTGGTATCGTGCATTGTCAAACGAAGATGAGGGTGTGGAGAAAGATGAAATCTCAAAAGTATATGGGATTTCTGTCCGTTGCGTTCAAGATGCGGATGTTATGGGAGGTGTAGCCCCCGTCTTGGATGCGCATCCCTGTCCAGGCAATCCAACACTTACTGATTACGACGGCAATGTGTATAACACGGTGCAGATAGGAGAGCAGTGCTGGATGAAAGAGAATTTGAGGACGACACACTATGCTAATGGAGACGGTGTCACTGTTGGCAATTTAAATAATTCAAGTGATACAGTTCCATATCGACTTGCCCCGAACAATAACGAAACCAATGTTCCCATTTATGGCTATCTATATAACTGGTCTGCAGTAATGCATGGTGCTGCTTCATCAGAAACTAATCCGAGCGGTGTTATAGGTATTTGTCCCAATGGATGGCATGTGCCGAGTGAAGCGGAATGGCTGGAGTTGAAAAACTATGTAAGTTCCCAAAACCAATACTCATGTAGTGGTAATAACCAATATATTGCAAAAGCATTAGCCAGTAATACTTCAGATTGGACCAACAGCAGTAACCTATGTGCGGTGGGCAACATGCCTAGCAGTAACAACACCACGGGTTTTACAGCACTTCCATCTGGCTTCTTTGATTCTTATTACAGCTTGTTCGATATCTTCTCTACGGCAAGTTTTTGGAGTGCTACTGAAACAAACCCTTCCGGTGTTCACCATGTTCATGCAGAAATAGATAATACAAGTCCAGATGTCAGTATTCGTCATAATGGTGGTCGTATCAACGACGGCTTTTCCGTCCGCTGCCTCCTTAATGATATTGATGGACCAACAACCGAGCCTGGGGTTTTTATCGACGATACAATTTATCTCTTAAAAGAAGGTTTTGAATTGGGTTCGTTGCCTGCGGGTTGGTCTGTCATAGACAGCGATGGAGACGGATATAACTGGGATGCTTCGCATTCAAGTAACAATTTTATGACGCATACAGGAGATGGAGTTATTGCCTCGGCATCCTTCATCAACGGCGTAGGTCCGCTTACCCCCGACAACTGGTTGATTACTCCGGCAGTGAACGTGTCTGCTAATGCTACTTTGTCATTTTGGGTCGCAGGTCAGGATGCAAACTATGTTGCGGAACACTTCTCGGTCTATCTTTCTTCCACAGGTACCGCTGTCTCCGATTTCACTACTATATTGCTCAACGACCAAGTGACAACACAAACTATGACCCAATATACCATTGATTTGTCTCCTTACGCTGGTCAAACGGTATATATCGCTTTTCGGCATCATAATTGCACTAACATGTACTGGCTTAATTTGGATAATGTAGAAATTTTCATCCCCCATAGTGGTCCATGGAGTCAACCTGGAGAAAATGGCGACCCCGGCGATGTCGGAGGTGATGAGGGATTGTAACAACTGTAGTCTCTCATACAAATGATGTAGGCAAACTTCAAGAAAGCCATGGGGTTTCATTTGGTTTTCTTTTCAGGTGTGTTGTCTGAATCTGAACCGTTTTCATGCAGGTGGTGATGCCTGTAAGAGACTGGTAATCAGTTAAAAAAAAATTAGAAGTTTCCTTGTCGTTATAGCAAAAGAATGCTGAAATAGTTATCAAATGACAGATTACGGATAACTTTCTATTTATCAAAAAGATAAAGAAAAACTTGATGATTTTATCATGTAATGAAGTTGTATTAAAAAAAAAACTATATTTGCAGCCGATTCAATTAAGTTATTTGGGATTGAAAAACGACTATTTAGTACCCTGAAAGGTTAAAGTATGAAAAGATTGCTCTTGGTTATTCTTTTATTGTTTGGAAGTGTCAGCATTAATGTTTTGTATTCGCAAGACTTTAAGACGCAAAAACGTATTTACTTGTTGGATGTCACGTTATCCATGCATGGATATGGGGATTCACCTGACATTTGGCCTACAGTGATTCAATTTTTATCTTCAGAAATTAAAAGTATAGAGGATCCGCAGACAGAAATAGTAGTTATGCCGTTCCAAGAATCCGTGCTGGATGTTTGGAAATATAAGGCAACACCGGAAGGGAAAACTGCGTTGCTGAAAAAGATAGCGGATGCCGAAAAGACATATACAAAGGTTACTCATACCAACATTACGCTTCCTTTTAGGGATGCCACTAAACAGTTGGACAAGGAAAAAGAGAACGTGTTGATATTGTTGACCGATGGAGCTCAAAATGCAAATGGGTATCCGAAAGAGACACTTCTCCAAGAAATTCGTAATTGGTGTACCCGAACGACAGAACTCAATGCTTTCGCCTACTATGTCATGCTGACAGAAGCGGCTAATGATCCCGAGTTGCTTAGCGTCATTGAGGAAGCATGCCGCATGAGGGCAGTAAAGCCAAGTGACATCAACACAAATCCATTTGTTGAATTGGCTGTTGTCAACCCACAACTTCATTACAATTTTCTTTCTGATCCGGCAAAAAAAGAGATTAAGATTACTTGCAAAAAGAACTTGAAGGTGCCATCTGGGCTTAAAGTGGCCATTAAATCCGAGAATAATCCTTATTTTGAAGTGAATGATGTGGTCGAAATCCAAAACGGAACTGCCACTTTCAACATTAGAACTCTCCAGACTAAGGAACAACTCCAGAGGAGCCTTCCTCGAGACAAGAACTATATGTTAAATTTGCAAATTGAATTAGTCAATGGCAAGCAAATAGAAAAGAGTACAAATCAGGTAATCAACCTTGTCACATCAAATCTTAATCTAGAAGTAGTCAACAAACCCGAAAAAACTTTGAAAATCCATGTCAAATAATGCATCTCTGTTTAAATTATTCTTAATGATTCTGTTGTCAGCAGTCTTAATAGGCGGCTGCAAGAAAGAGGAGTCTGGAGCGTATAAATGGGGCGAAGCATCCTATTATAAGAAATTCTTGTGGAGCAAATCTGACCCAGTGGTGATGAAACACACCCTTGAATTCGAATTTAACGAATATGCCAACGAGGATGTGAAATCTGTCAAATTCGGGCTCTATGAAAAAAACGATGCAGGTGAATTTGTACCCGTGTCTGATGGCATCATCCTGTATAAAAACGGAGAGGTTTGCGATGGTACTACATTTTTCGTAACACCTGAAGACAAAGCAGTTGAGTTGGGCATAGAATTCACCCCTGAAGCAGAGAACGGCTGTCACGTGTGGTATCTCAAAGTGTTGGATGCCGGGGGATTAGACTGTATTGATGACCAACGTATCACGGAAGAAGATCAGACCCCATTGCTTTTGGAGTGGGAAGCCAACTATGACAAGCAAGCAAATCCATTGAAAGTCGGCTGCATCATTGCCTTGATTACCATCGTGACTGCACTTGCCGTATGGATTTTAGTGTTGAGATTTATGCTTTTCCCAAGATTTAGAGTGAGAAGGCTGATTGTAGATGACAAGCATATTCCCGTTAAAGGTTTCATTAAGGTTGTTTTCACCGCAAAGAATAAAAAACAGTCTGCCATTGCTGCCCTTTTCACAGGCAAAATTAAATATGTAATGGATGATTTTTGGAGCAAAGGCGACATTCAAGTAGAACCTGCCAACAATGTACGCATCGAAGGGAACAGGTGCAATGGAATACGTATTACAATTCCTACCGAATTGAGATCAAAATATAGTGCTGAGAATAATCGCGTTGCAAGAAACAGTTCCACCAAGGTATGTTCAATGGAGGATAATAAATCAATAGAATTTGTGGTAGAATAACACGACGGTAACCTGTACTTAAAACAGATAGCGATAATTGAACAAATAATAGTTTTAATATCTAAAAACAACAGATTATGCCAGAGAATCAAACACAAAACAACGTGGTGAATTTATCCCGTACGCTATTTATTGGCGTGGGTGGCACGGGTATGGACGCTATTCTAAAAACAAAAGCGATGATGGTGGACTGCTATGGAGAAGTTCCTCCAATGCTCGGATTTTTAGGTATGGACACCGACCAAGAAGCCTATAATAAAACCATACAGTTGCGTAATGAAACCGTTCAATTTCAAGGAAATGAAAAATGTGATTTGTCGGTTCCTGATGCGGCTTCCTTATTTAGTAGAAATAGAAGAAATATGACTTGGATTCCTAATGGGAATGATGCTGTCATAAGCAGCATGACGAAAGGAGCTGGCCAAGTCAGAAGCAATGGTAGGCTTGCCCTTATTCTTAAGTTAACTCATATTAAGAGTGCTATCACGGATGCAATGTCCAATATTTCTAATACGGAAAATATTGACAACACTAAATATGCAGTTGTTCCCGGTGCAATTCAAGTCAATATGGTCTTTTCCATCGGAGGTGGAACCGGCTGTGGCTCATTTTTGGATTTGGCTTATATAGTTCGAGAAACAGCCACGGCACAAGGAATGGATGTGTCCATCAACGGATACGCTGTGTTACCTCAAGTATTCAAGGAAATGGTGCCAAATGGATCTGCCATGATGCGAGTTAAGCCCAATGCTTTTGGAGCTTTGTGCGATTTGGATTTCATGATGCACCTTTCACGCGCAGCTGCTCCTATGAGTCTGGATTGGTTTTCAGAGAATTATTTAGCGGTAGAAAAACCCTTTGATCTTTGTTTCCTCATTGACAACGTCAACTCAGTAGGCACAAAATACGATGACATCTCCGAAATAACAGATGTTATAGGTTTGCAATTGGCCGCACTCACGAGTCCGATAGGAGCAACTTTAACGAGTGCTTTCGATAACATCAAGCATGCTGTCTCTCAAGGTGATCTTGATGTAAAAAATAAAAAAGCATGGGTTTGTTCGACAGGCGCAGCTGAAGTGGTTTTCAAAGGAAGCGAAATAGCTGATGTCTATGCTCATAAAGTAGTTCTTGCTCTAATCCAACAAGTGACGAACACCACTACGCAAGGAAATGAGAAAGCGAATGCATGGATTAATGATCAAAACATCCGGGAAAACAATGGGCAAGACCAAGTCATTAATAGATTTCGACCTCAAAGGATTAGTGATTTTGAAATTTTGGACGAAGAAGGCGCCTTGAATCCAATGTCGGAGGTCTCTAATTTCATGGACAAATTCGAGAAAGACATCAATACTCAAGCCGAACAGGCCGAACAGGCTCTGTTGGAAACCGTCAATCGGTCACTTACAACCGCTATCGCGGAAATTTTAAACGGATCCAATGCTTGCGTTAGTCTCTCCGCCGATATGCTTGACAGCATTGAAAATCAAGTTGTTCTCTTCATGCGGGAGTTAACAGAAGAAAAAACTGAATTAGAAGCTGATGCATCGAGGTTGGAGGAAAGCATTGGAGGCATCGCAAAGGATTTACAAGATCATGCTCAGAAACACAAATTGTTTGGCAAGAAGAAACAAAAAAATTTCATAGCAGACTTGCAGGACACGACCAATAATTTTGCAAGAAAACAACTTGACATCTTGATTCGTATTCACGCCATTCAATTCTATACGAAATTTCTTGAAGATGTTCACAATCTTCAAGAAAAGATCGGGTCGTTGCAAAGTATGCTGTCGTTGACGAAAAGAGAACTTTCTAACAAACTTGACGAATATAGCAACGTCAATATTCGTTCTAAAATAATGGAGGTGAATTTGATGGAGATGTTTGTCAGCAAAGTTAACGTTGAAGAGAATGTGTTAAACACTAATGATATCAGCGTGTTCTTGACGACGAATTTGAATTCATCCGAACACCCTTCCTTATTGGACATTGCTGATAGCCGTCAGTTAAAACAATTGTTCTTCAAATTCGCAAAGGAAAGACAAGAATACAACGAATGGTATCTTAACAGAGATATCAATTATGCTCTTAGTCAATTAACCCCTGACGAATTCAAGAATTGCTACACACGCGTATTAGCAAAGGCTCTTCCCTTACTTGGAATACAAAGTAAGGGCCACGTCACCAAAAATACCGAACTTCCCATAACCCAAGCCTTGGGCAAGCACTATGTCATCGGAGTTCCGTCTCAAAAGAATAAATGTCGATTTTTTACGGATGAAGATTTTAAGCAGAGCTTAACATTGGGAGAAGAGCCTCAATACATTGAAACAGGCTTTACGGATAGAATTATTGTTTCTCAAATCGAACACGCTGTCCCGCCATGCTGTATCAGTGGTGTTGAACAATTTGAGCGTGAATGTAATAAGTCCAATCTTAAATGTTATGTTAACCAACAGATTTTTGATAGGATGTGCGAAGAAGGTTATTCAATATATCCTGCTGAACTCGAAGACAGAATATTGTCATTATGGGTTCAAGCCATCATATTCGGATTCGTTGAATTTGACCGTAGCAAAGGTAACGGTAGCTACAAATTCAAAGATTTCAGCAATCCGGATTTGGCCTCTTCAGATTATTGGGTAAATGTCCGCAGTTATTATAGAAACGTCGCCTACGAAGAATTCTCGAAAAGGGAAGAAGCATTCTATACCTCCCTGGAGACTAAACTTGAGGATCTCAAACAGGAAATGGGCCGCAATCAAGTAAATAGTCTTATTGATGTGGTTTGCTGGTCAAACAATTACAAACGTTATTTTGCCCAGTTCTATACTGTCAGTGAATTCCCCAAAAAGAGTGCCACACCAGAAGAGGTCGCTCAATACAAAAAAGATTTGCTCGCTAAATTGATGGGTGATATGAACGCTGGAATTCAAACTCCAGACAAGACTCCTAAAAACACAGTTGCTCGTGCTAACGACAATAATTTGTTAAATCAAGAGGTCAATTATGTCAAAAACTCTCTAAAAAAAGATATCTAGAATGAGACATTCCATTCAAATCATGTTCGGCAGGACTTCGCAAGAAGTCCTGCTTGGTCTTAAACAATATACCTTGCAAAACGGGTTCAACAGGATTGAAGATTTCGCAAAATTCTTTCATTTCCTAAAAACGGATTCGCAATATATCATTTCTGAAGCTGTTCAGAAAACGGCAGGCGATAATGGTTCTCTCGGGTACAAGCAAAAATATGATGCTGTGTTTGATGAGGAAAACTCATTCAATTGTTCTCAAGCCGATAGTTCAGCGCTGGGTGAATTTTTCCATTCCTTGATTCAACGAACCCTCGTTATAGGAAATCAAGGTAATAACCGCGTAATACATTTTTGTTTCTATGTTCCTTTGTATGATCACACTCAATGGGAGAATGCAAAAAAAGTAATTGATATTATTAAAGGGTTGGCTTTTGAATCGGAAATTGATGTCTTGGGAATACATGGCGACCTTTCAAACTCAATGCTCAGTGTCAACGATAATCCGAAAGAGGCGATATCACAAACGGAAAATGAAAAATTGTCGCTCACAACAATCAAGGAAATTGTTGATTACAGAAAGAAAGGGAACAGTAAAATAGCTCATTTCCTAGTTATTCAAAACCAGAACAAGAACGGCATTTCCCTGAACCTTACAATTTCATCCCTCGTCCGTGTTCTTGGAGAATTCGCCATGGTGTCGGTCAGTCATTATGATGACTTTTGGGGAACAGTCAATTCGGGAACCAATCCGGATTTGCACGCATTCGGAGTGGCTGCCATCAGCGTTGACAAATTGTATTTTATTGAATTCCTGGTTCAGAAAGTCCTGCTGCACCTCATTGAGAAAGCTGGCATAAAAGAAGATTCAGCTGATTTCAACAAACTTTCACCAAAAGTTCAGAATGTACTTAAGGAGTGGATACACTTTATGAGTACATTCTTCGAGAAAGAAATTAAAGATATAAAACGCATTGGGATCAAAGAAACAGACATTATCGCCACCATCGAACCCAAACTTACGGCAAAATTTGATGAGTTAGGAAATGAGGTTGGTGCATTGATTCGGGATCCCGAACTTTCCATTCCCGAGAAACGCGCCCTCATGGCTATTGTTCTTGGCGATGACGATCCTGCATTCAAAAACGACATATATAATGAAAATCACTATGTTATCAACGACATAGAGAGAGAAGCCGTATGCCTGTTTGTCGAAGCCAACAATCAACTTCTTAATCAAGAGGAGACGGCGGCATATGCAGAACTTTCTCCCAAAATAGATGGTACCCAAACACCGGCCAAATATCCTCTGGATGACATTAAGAAGGTCCGCAACGACATTCGTAGATGTACCATGAATATTCGCAGATTAGAGGATGAAGTCAAATCACTTGAGGATCTGCAAAAAGGGAGTGAGGAGGCAGAAAAATATTTGGTAGAGCATGGTACTGTCACGTATAAGGGACATACTTTTAAAATTCTGCCTTTCATTCCAGAAAAACCTCTTCAAGAAACCTATGAGCCACACGAGGTGACGACCACATCATGTAATCTCTCCGATAAATTCACTGAAATAAAGAGCCAGGGACATCAAGGCTCCTGCACGGCATTTGCCGTTACTAGTGTTTTTGAATATTTTTTGAAGTCTAATGACGTAGAGACTCCCGATTTGAGCGAGCGTTTTCTCTATTATAATGCTCGTGCAAAAGCGGGCGCAACCGACAAAGACGAAGGATCGTGTATTAGTCTTGCCATCGAATCGCTTTCAGAGGAAGGAATCTGCGTGGAATCGATTTGTCCCTACAATCCTGACGAATTCACAGAAAAACCATCGGATGAAGCATACCAAGAGGCTTTGGAGAGAAAGGTCAAGGTGGCAAAGAATGTTAGACTTTCGGTCGATGACGTGAAGTCTGCACTCGAGGATGGTCTTCCCGTAATCATTAGTGCAAACCTGTACAAAACTTTTTACGAGAACAAAAATGGTTTTGTACAGATGCCTACCCAAGAAGAGATAGAAGAAGATATCAGATTGGAAAAACATGGTCGCCATGCCATGGTTATCTGCGGTTATAGTGATGAAAAGAATGTGTTTAAAGTTCGAAATTCATGGGGTAAAGACTTTGGAGATAGCGGCTATTGTTATTTGCCCTATTCCTATGTCTCGAATTCCCAACTGACCAATGCTCTCTATACCATAATGGAGATAGAAACGGCAAAGGAAGTCACTACTAAACAAACTGTAATTGAACACAATACCTTCAAGATTAAAATAGATGAACGAGTCCATCTACATTTCGGGATCATTGATAATTCCATACAATTAGTTTTGAAAAACAATGCTCTCGCAAAAGAACGTGAGAATCTGCAAGTTTTGGAAGACTCGTATGCTAACATCATCGCAAAATACGAGGAATTGAAAAACGAACTCTCTAATCCTAACGTCCGCAATAGAATTCAAGAGGGAACCGCTTTACGCCTCACTCTTGAAAAAGATCAGAAAGCGAAAGAACAGGACAAGTTAATCGAAGAGAGAAATGGTATTGTGTATAATATCAAACGCAATACGGTTATCGGCAGTACAATTCTGATTGTATCAGACATCATTTGCTGGATTCTTGGGAAAAAAGTCTTTGTTGGCGATATTCTTCAATCTCTGCACAACATCTTCATCTATTTGGCAATAGGTTTAATTGCCGTTTTGGCAATTTACTTGTTGATCAGAATTCATAAACGCAAGGCGGTGGAGCGAGAATATCGGGAAGCCATAGAGGATCTGGCCGGCCAAATAGCCAAACTGGACGATGAACTAAAATATTTGAAGCCCAAGATGTATCTGAATGGTTTGGCTATTTTAAACTTTTTCCAATTATCTAACAAGTTAGTGACTTTACACAACAAGACAAAATCATTTGTTAACAATCTTTCTTGTTGGTATGACGAATATAAATTGGCCAACGAACGAATGGACGAGATGTCTATTCATCCATTTGTCTTACTTTTAAAAAATGATACCTTGTCAGAATTTTGTGAAACCAACATGGATAATCTTGCAGAAGGATTATCCTTGGACGATTTTCTGGATTTTGATTTGTCGGAAGTGGGCATTATAAAACTGAAAAATGATTTGGAAAACACAGCTGCAGAGAATGCTGAAAAACAATTGTCTGATTTCACTATATGCGAATGCCTTACTAGAATCAAGTCATACCCGTTTGTCGGCGAAATCACCGATGAGAAAAAGAATTATCTTTTTAAGGAAATAGATGATAGTCATCGCGGGGGGTTATTTCTCCAATGTCACGCATCCGATACGCCATTTTTCACACCGAACTATGTCTTTGTAGACATTCCGAACGAATCAAATAGATCCCCATGGGGAACATTGTTGCAAAAGCATTCGAGTGCACATCCAGTATCGTTTTACACATGGAATCCCATGAGAATTTCATCGTTCCAATTACAAGAACTACGTATTAATGAATTAGGAAAGAGCGAGACAAACTTCCCTGGAGCAACGAATCTCAAAGAAAAGTAATAAAGAAGAGCACATCGCTTGTGAAGGAGATTATATAATTGGTCCTCAAAAAGCCACTATATATTGATTTACAATAAAATAATGCTCAATTCTGCTTGCATGTTTCCCTTGAGAAATTTTCACCCTGAAGGGGTTGCCACGGCGGCCTCTTTCTTGAAAGGCAATTATATTAAGAGCGAAGAAAAACTGTCATTATGCAATTTCACCGTCAGTCGTTTATGGTTGGGATAATGTTGTCATTCGTTCTTTGGAATAATGTTGCCCGCGCCCAGCAGCCTCCTCCCATAGAGGATATCGGAAATCTATGGGTGATTACTATTGATGATTCCCGGCAGATATCAGAGAAAGATTCCACGGACTTGAAAAAACGTCTTGTTACTCTTCTCGAACAAGAAAAAATCAACTTCGATAAGGATTGCTTCATCTTTTTTATCTCAGGGTACACTCCCACCTCTAACAAAAGTCTTTCCAGCAGTTTTGTGCGACATACAGACGTAATGTTGCATCACTTTTCAGGATGCGATGAGGTTTGCGATAAAGTAAAAGACATCTTCTTACGCTGCAAGTTCCAAAATAACTATTCACTGGTCTCCTCCATTAACTTGTTTTCCTTGGCAAAAGCAGTTGACTATGTGAATCGAAAAGGAAAGTCCGATTCCTATAGGGATGTCTATGTCCTTGTTATCTCATCCGATGGTATGGAAGACGATTCCTGGAACATTGATGGTAGAATTATGAAGGAAAATGGTGCATTCCAAGAAATGGTGAGCCTGCTCAATCGATATTATGCCCACGAAAGCGGACTTGGCGTGTTGTCCAAGTTGTCGGAAAACACGTCGAGGGTTCCTTTCATACGCGCCTATAAATACCAGACATACCAATCCGTTCCTAAATGCGACACGGTGAAAGATTTCTTCAAAATGACCGCCAACGATGGCAGTCATATCTCCCTGGAATTGTCTGACGTGCCATTCTGTCAAGATCATGTTTGTTATTATTACATTGACAGCATTCGCATCAATCATAAAATGGTGGTATTGAATTGTCGTTTCACCCCCGAAGAAGCGCAATCTATTCTGATGGATGTCCAGTATGCCAACAGTTTTTTCCCAAATCGGTTTGTTCTTTACGGCGGGACACAACTTTCCTATATTGACTCCATCTACGGACGGCACTATACCAAGGCTGCTTTTGTCCAGCCTTTTAAGTCATCAACTCTTTTTATGGAGATGTTTTATAAGGTGTTGCTATATGTCGGAATCACTCTTGCCATATTGGTTGTCTTATTTATATTGGTCATTCTCCCCAATTTACGGCTGTTGACCATTTATGTCGGCAATAAAAAGTATTTTGTCAGACGAGGATATTCCTGGCAGTGGAACAATACCCCTATTATGACATGTGCTCTTGACGACAAGACGAATATAATTACCCTTAAGGACATCCAGAAAAAACGGGTTCGTTCGGTCTCAATTCACGATGCGGTACTTCGTGAAAATAGCGACAGTTTATATCCTTTCTGCAACACTTTGCTGATAGAGTGTCGGAAAAGGCCGAAATACATGAATACAAACGAGAAAGACATTCCGCCTATCTCATCCAATCAAGACATTGAAAATAGATTTTCTACGGAATCTAAACACTATCCTGATTGGGTGAAATTTGTCTATCGAAAGACCCTGCTATATTTCTGTAGGAAAAAGAATGTGCGTCTTGGAAAACTGTTGTCGCCTATCATGGCGAAAAACTACTATTGTATAGGCACCCCAGGGCCTATTATAATACGGCATTCCTATTTGAAGAACAAGCATATCACTATTTTGTTTGAAAAAAATGAAGAATAGAACTCCATGCTGGTTTTTGCGAGTCTTTTCGGTATGGGTGGGCTTGTTTTTATCCTCTGCTGCCCTAACAGAAGGATTGTCGCAAACTATGTCGAGTAGAATGACCGACTTGGATTCGCTTGGCAATATCTGGATAGTGACCATTGACAAGTCCGGTTCTATGGTTCAGCGCTCTACTTATGGCCTGCCAAAGAGTAGTGCCAAACAAAATGTGTACGATTGTTTGCACGAACATGTGCAGGAGAGTCTTAATGAATGCAACGTACTTAAAAGTCTTGATTTCTCCACGGATAGATTTATCTTCCTTTGTTCTGGCTATCCACATTATCCCTTGAAAGAAAATGAACCACCATTAGATGAATGTTTTATTCATCATACGGATGGACAGTTCCACTCTTTCGAGAATGCGGTTGACCTTTTTAAACATATTTTGGACATCATAGATACCAAAGATTACAATTACAACTTGTCGTGGGTTTCGCAAATTCAGACCTTCTCCTTGGTGAAAGCGCTACGTTCTCTTCATGAAATGCACCAAGACATCGTCTTTAACAAGTTGTATGTAGTGACCATTACCGATGATGCGGATGGGACCACGCAATGGGAAAAAGACTACCGGCTTATGAAGTCTTCTGACACAAACAAAGTAAAGGAAATCAGCCACACCAACTCCAAGTACATTTATAATGTGATAACCAAGCAAGGAGCTGGCTATTTCAAACCTGTGTTCGTTAGCGACTATCGTCAGCCGCATTTGACAATTTCTTGCTATCAAACACTTCAGGGCAAACCAAATGTGTGTGATGCCGCCAATATCTATAAGCTTTGCCCCACCAATGGTAAGACATTGAAATTGTTCACTAGGAAATCATTCAATGGAGATAAAATCTGTTTTACTGTTTTGGATAGTTTTAAAATCAATGGGAGAGTTTATCCCGTCGGCCAAAAATATACAAAATCAACAATAAAGCTCAATCAAGATTATGCCCAAAAGAGTGACTGGAATCATGTTGAGTTATTCGGCACTGTACAGGTCGAATATAATGATTCCATACTGGGTCCTCATTACAAGCGGATTAGGTTCACTCAAGCCATCGAAAAGATGCCGGTCGCGATGGTTGTCAAGAGGGGTGGGCTTGCAGCCTCTCTTTTGACCGTTTTGGTTGCCGTTCTTTGGCTCGTTTTCAAATACATTCCCAACCGAGAACTGTTCAAGATTTATGCAGGTGGTAAAATTTATACCGTCAAACGGGGTTTTCATTGTCAATGGTCATCCGAGAACACGCAAATCTTGAGTGTACGGACGTATGATGATGCCGACGTGTCTGTCCTTTGTGCCCGTCATCCAAATATCTCCTCGGAAACAAACAAGACCGAATATGAGGGAATCAGGCTCGAAAGTCAATATAATCTTGACGGCATCGCTCTATCAACGGTCGAGAATGGCAGGAAATGGTATGATGTTGATATTTATAGTGACCACCCGATTACATTCCGATTCCCCTTTTTGTTGAATAAGATGGCGACCATTGTCTTTGATCACGGAAAGAGACGACTGGCTGCGGCGACAAGAAACGAAAACCGCAACATAAGGGCTTTGCAGGACTATTATTCCAGTAACGATTGCTACGATGCCATCATTACGGCCAGTCGGGACAGCCTTAAAACCAGCGATTTCAATATATATTGGAATGTCCTTCTTCCAGGATACGACGTGGCCAATTTGAAGAACGACATACGCTCAGCTCACAATATTTTCAGTTTCAAGCAACATTTCAAGTCAGACACGGATTTGGATGAGGTGGTCGATAAGTTGTCCAGACTTTTAACTGCCGAGTTGAAAAAGTCCAATCTTTCATGTAAACGTGTCAAGCAGGCCGAGATACAGATTCTGACAGACGACTGCCTTGATTCGGTGGATTTCCCTCCGGTGTTTGACATCTCAGAGGCAGTCTTTCAGAGTTATATCTGCTTGAAAGAAGCGACAGACAGCAATCCCCGAATGCAGGAAATCTACTCCCCATTTATGGAGCTGGGAGGGCGAACTACCATCCCCTTCCTTGCTGGAAAGATGAGAAACAAGTGCTTTCCACACCAGACATTCCTTCCTCTGAAGACTATTTCGAAATCAATATCGGAACACATGACATCACTGGCAATAGAACTCAGGAACGATGAGGACAACAAGCAATTCTTGGAGTATATGAAGAAACCGGATGGTGAGTTGAAGATTTCACCAAAGGAATTAATAATCAAAGACCAGACAGATTGTAAACACTATAAAATCAAAGCCTAAGTATGAAATACTATTTCCCCATAACAATCAACAGTCGCAGGGCGCATGTATGCGAACTGAGTTGCAACGATGATCAAAAGTGCGTGTTCGAGTTCCTGATTGACTCAGAATCCAAAAATCTTTTGGAGATTAAGTCCAAGGAACAATTATTCTTCTCGTCGGAAGGCAGTAACCAGAATCTCGCATACAACAAGTTAAAGTGCGAGGTGAGCGAGAGTCCTGACGGTGAAAGGTTCGACATCGACTTCTACAGAGATGCCCAGAAAGAACAAGAAGATGCTCCGAAGCGCAAAGGCAATATCAAAACATCTTGTTTTGTTGTTTCAAAGGCGGAGGATGATTCTATCTGTTTCAATATTGATAGGGATAAACTGGATAAGAACAAAACGTACACCATTTGCATCCATTTGAATAAAGGCGACAAAGACTATTGCTACAAATTTAAGATCCACTATTGCAAGTCCAAGAGCCAAATCAAGACTGCTGCGCTGGACTTCGGTTCAGAGGCCACACAGGTGAGAATGTCCGGAGATAGTTACCTTCCCATCCTGGACAAGATGAAGGATTTTTACGTTATCACTGACTCAAAGATGAAGTTTTGGCAAGAAGATGAGAATAAAAATCTTTATAAATCCATTTTTTTCCTTAACACCAACGAATGCGTGCTGGATAACGGCCAGAAACCACACAAATACGGAGACGATGAATTCGTCCAAGCTTTGGTTCAGAGGGTTCAGAACGACAAACTCAAAATTATACCCAACCTGAAGCTTGCAGATATGATAGACGGAGGATGGGCAAATGACATCAGAATTAATATCAAGGAAGACCATGTGCGTGGTTATGCGATTCAGAACAATGGGTCACCCAATAATGTGTCTTATAGGAAACTGATATTACGGAATGTCTTGAACTATTTCCTGCATTGTATACTCAAAGGCTTTGAATTCCCTGGGTGTAGGATTAACGACTGTAGCGTAGTAACCTGTAATGACAAATTGCAATGTACACAACCTATCTATCTTAAATTGATAATCCTCATGCCCAATGTGTATTCGCAAGAAAAAGTATATGACATCATGTCGGGACTTTATGAGGATTTCAACACAATGAAAAAAGACTATCCGGCCTTCGAAGGGATAGAAGTCGTGTGCATCTCGGAAAGTGATGCAGCATTTTTGGGTGTGGCCAATGACGGCCATTGGATAGGTAAATTCGAGAAAAAGGAAAATTCCTACTCCTTGATTATCGATGCTGGCAAGGGCACTACGGATTTCTCCATCTTGCAGCAACAGAGAGACGGCACGAAATACAAAAGCTTATACAAGAACGGCCTTCCCATCAGTGGTAACTACTTGACGTACGCGTTTTATGAGGCAGCCTCGGAATATCTCAAATCTGCCAACATAAATCTCAGCCAGTACTTGCAGGATGCTTGCAGAAATAACCCCAGTGATGTGATAGACTTTATGGACATCTTGGAAAATTTCAAAAAAAAATATGATGATTCAAAAGAAGAAGTTCCACTTTTGATTTTGGGTGAAACAGACATAGTGAATTCACAGGGCAATTGCAACGAAATGTTGAAAAAAATAAATCTAGAGGAGAAGTTGTTGCCAGGCCTAAAAAGCTTTGTAAATAAAAGAATGGATGTTATTGTCAAAAAAACGATTGAAAATATTAAGAAAATCATGCCTGACAACAAGTCTTTCTTAAATGTCATCTTCACCGGTCGCGGGTTCTTGTTCAAGCCTTTTGCACAAATGATGAAAGACGAGTTGGTGAAAGAAGGACTATTGCCACAGAATAAAGAAATACTGCAATATTCGGATGCGGCAGCCAAACATATTTGTGTCAAGGGTGCTTTCAATCTTGCTCAGACGGCTTCAATCAATGAGAATTCCGAACTCATTTGCATTCCTGTTATGCCTAAGAGCAGCAATAAGTTGTTGAATTTGTTTTCGCATGTCGCCAACCTTCTTGCAGACGAAACATTTTTATTCGAAGGAATGGAAGTAAGCAAGGATCGAGTTGGTATTGGCAATACCGATTACCGTATCGACCAACCAGATCTCAATCCCGTGTTGATATTCACGGGCAAAGGCTTCCTGCTCCAGTATGAAAACGAGAGCAAAGCACCTGCTCCTTATGACAGAGGGAGAAGTGATGCTGACAGACTCGAAGATGCTTCCGAAGAGACCCGTATCTCGCTTTTCCCGTTCTTCAAAGGTAGCATCAGAACTGAAAACATACAGGAAAGCCAAGCCTCCTCTGAGCGACAAACCAATCAGTCATCAAATTCTGATTCGAATTCGGATCAGAAAACAGAACAAGAAACAGAACAAAATACTGATTTTGATTAATACTAAGATTATGAGCAAAACGTCAAATACCAGAAAGAATTCGTCGGCAAAGAGAGACGAAAACAGACCTGAAAAGAAGGACCGGTTCAATAGGGACACGATGAATGAAGACCACAGACATTTCCAGAAGTTTTTGGGTGGTAGCCGGGACATCTCGGTCGGTAACGAACCGAAGGGCAGTTGGTTTCGCGGGTATTTCATGGATGCAGAAAGCGGCAAGTTGCGAACAGGTCGCTTGTTGGCTTTTATCGCCGTAGTTGTGAACTTGATTGCCGGAGTTCTCCTTGCCATCGCCATCATCTCAGGCGCCAGTCGTGGCAAGCCCTCTTCCGTGAAGATTTCCGACTTCAAGTCTGCCAAGAGGGAGTTCGAGAGTAGCACGGGGTGCAAGACGGATTGGATCAAGGTTCTTGAAACCCCTTCCTCCACAAAACTTTATGTGGACATCCGTAATCGCACCTTGAACTGTGACGCGAACGGCGTTGTCAGTTTGTTCCATTATGAGGATCAACCTGGCTTGAACGCCATCAAAAGAATTAGCGCAAATGACAGGGATGAGTTTCAGGCATTTCTTGAAACGCAATTCGGATATGATCCTGCAGGCAACAAATTAACACTCGCAGAGTTTACGAAAACCATCAATGGCGACACCACATACGTTGCAGAAATCAATGGCAAACTTCGAGATGAAAAGGACAAAATACTCTCCATGCTTTACAATACGTTGGTCGGCGACCGGGCCGGACATGGTGTCGTCTATATCTGTGGTAATAAACTCAACATCCAACGGCGCATGACGACTGCTATCATAGATACGGCCCTTTTCGTGAAACTCATGCGGAACGACCAACTGTCAGACAGGGACAAATACTTCCTTTCGCAAGCGGAACGAATTAACTCAGACAGTGCATCCGAGTTCTCCCACAATGCTCACTTTGCCATCATTAACCTTACTCTACATGATAGTTGCGAACTCGTATATTTGGATTATAGGCATGACACCGTGCATGTCGGTAACGGAAAATACCCCAAAACGGAAAAGCAAGCGTACTTCAATGCCATAGTCAACAACCCTCAGAAAATCCATTATGTTTACAACGGGAAATTGCATTCTGTCGAGAATGAATGTTTCGCAGAGGTTAACCCAAGTTTTAAGCCTAACATCGAGAATGACAACGTCGTCTCCAACTACCAAGTTATCAAGACTTGGGGCATTCGCTCTCTTCCATACATTTTGCTCACTTTGTTGCTGATGTTCGACTTGTTATCCCTGAATTTCATATGGCATCTTGGAAGAAAAGACAGGAAGTTACCTGCAAATGCAATCCATACTGTTGCAGGCGAAGCAGTCCAATCCCAGCCCTTTGACACATTGACGCTTTCCTTGTATGGCGAGCAGAGAGAGAAGTTGGAAGCCTTCAAGCAGTCGTTGTCTGAATCCGAGCGGCAACAATTTGAAGAGATGATGAATCATTACGGCAGAGCAAAGGAGGTGTATGATTCATTCCAGAAAGTCCGGAACTTGCATGAAGCTCAAAACGCCTTTTCCATTTTGTTCGATTTCGACCCTATCAAACCTGATATTGAAAGGATGCAAGAGCGTATCACCAAGGCCGCCGACGATTGCAGGTCGGAAATTTCCAAACTGCAAGCGGAAAAGGACAAATATGTAAATGGTTACAATGTTCTGTTGAAAGAAAAGACCGCATTGGTAAATGACGGAAAGAATTTGGAAAGGGCTAAAAAGGACTTGGAAAAGGAGAGAGATAGGCTTAAGAAAGAGGTCGATGATCTGACACAACAAATGGAGGAACAGAAGGTGAAGAACGACATATTCGAGAAATTGTATGAGCCCACGCTTAGCTGCCTGGAAGAAGCCAATGCGGCAATCGAAAAGATTGTCAACAGTAACACGGCGGGCATTGTCAAAAACTTCCTTCTCGCCTCAATTGCTACCCAGTCTGTTTGTCGAATCCTCCCCTCATGGCAGGAAAAGGTCTCAGACAAATTGAATGAGAAAACTATCATTGATTCGCTTCAAAATTACATGCTCGAACTCATCCAACAAAGGTCTTTCAAAACCGCCATTGAGAAAGTGACCCCGCCCGACAACTTTAAGAGCGAGTTGAACACCAATTTACAGCGGTTCACGAAAGAATACAATGCATTGTTCGGACAAGCACCCATCAAAGTCCCCGAAATTGAGCCTGCATTTGTGAAATCCATGGAGGCCGTTGCTCAAACCACAACCGAAATGCCGTTTATCAACGCCATGTGGGATTCTTTCGTCAAGGATTTTCTCACCTATGCAGAATCAAAGATTCAACAGAATGACATGTCGTGGTTCTTCACCCATCTGCTCAATATCACTTATCACGCCGCCGACTATGTGATTTATGCTAAATCTGATAATAAAGATTTAAGTGTTAGATATAACCTTCGATACCTGCTTTCTGGCTTTCAAGATGACCCTGCCTTCGCGCGTGTCTATAACGAACAGGACATACTTCAGTGCTCTGCGTATAGCAAGGCGATAACGGCTTTGGCAAGAGAGTTTAATGCCAGAGATCTTAAGATTGTTGTCGATAAATTTGTGATTAAACCATAAAATCCACACTTATGACTATTCGTTTTTTTGTCCTGCTGAGCATAATTTTGTTGCTGTTGATTCTTGTCTTTGGATTTTTTGTGAAAGAAGACAGGAAGAAATTCAAGAAAAGTCCTATTTTGGTCGGATGCTATTATGTCCTACTGGTTGGACTTGGAACGGCATCCTTGGCTACCCTCAACAAGTACATGTATCCCAAAGATGAAAAAGTATTCCAAAATGTCGATTATCATCTGCTGGAGCATAAAGGATATGCTTTCGACAGCGTGTTGTATCTTGTCAAGGACAACTATTTGGGTCTGTCATCGGAGTCGTTTCCCGAGGAGGCCATTTGGGACTCTAAGAGCGGTTTACTGGCCCTGACTCACGATAGCGTGGTAATCAAGAACTACTACGAACCTGTTTTCATCGCTTCTGATCAGAAAGACCCCTGTTTCATATTGGCTAACGCGGATGTGGCCAAAGAAATTCCGGAGGATGTGCTTAAGATTTCCAGCGGTTCCGAAGAACTTGTTATTTGGATGGAGCCTTATAAGGAAAAAATTCGCGGTAAGAAGAGAGAACGATGCCACTACATCTGTCAGCTGAATGGTTCTAAAAAGGATACCAGTTCGTTTACGCTTCCCATCCATTTCAGCTATCCTATCAACAATATCATCTCGCATTGTCGGAACATTGACATTCCTGAGACATGGACGAACCTGTTGGACGGAGCATTGCTTGTCAGGCAAAATATAGAGACTGATAAACTCGGAGACTTGATGGTCAGCAAACACAACGACAGTCCGTTGCTTTTCTTCCCTGGAGAGAAGATGACAAAGGGGGAACCCCTCCAAATCAATGGCCAACCCATAGGGAGTTTTGAATATCATTGCCAGATTCCCGTAAATGGCGATATCATGCTCTTCTCTGGTGTGGGTGGCAACAAAACGGAGGTTTTCCGTCTCTTGCCTCAAGATGGGAAGCGTGTGGAGTTGCGATACGTGCTGCCCAAAATGCAGAAGTTGCGTGAGGAAAGTGGCCAAATGTTTTTGACTTCGTCTGTCAACGAAGCCGTGAATTCCTCCCTAAAAGCCGGGTATCTCTACAACAATTTCATATATGAGGACAACACAAACCGCATTAACGCAAGGTTGAAATACTATGTCGGTTCTTCTCGCGATTCTCTTTTTGTTGAATGCTGTGACCTTTACGCTGATTCCAAGACTGACCTGTTAACGGCTGACAATGAATTCCAGCTGAACACATATGCCAAGTTCAGAAACAATGTCCGATGGATATTCGACATCAAAGATCTCCGTGCGACGAACTCCATGCAATGGTCGCATGTATTTTGGTTCGTGGCAATCTTCTTGATTCTTGTTGGGATGAGGCTAATTGTGGATTACGTGTTGTTGAATTCAAAGGTCTCGAATCTGCAACGGGACTCCTTGTCGTTTTTCAGCGGTGAACTCGCCTTGTATGTGGTCTTGCTCTGTTTCGGAGTGGTCAGGTTGATATTGGCTTGGCGCATGAGCACTTTCGTGCCGACTGAGGACATCGGGCCGGAGACGTTCTCCATGATGCGGAATGCACGCAATATTTGGTTTTTCACGGTTCTCTTCTGCTGCGGCGCTCCCATTCTATTCATGGTTTGCAACATATTCCGTCAACCCCTCCAATCCTTTTTTGGATATATTGCAGAAAAAAATGTTTCCCCTTGGAGAGTCTGTCTATATTTTCTCCTGTTCTTGTTTGTTGTCCTTGTTCTTGGCAGGATTTTCCATTCAACCCTTCTGAACATTCCCGTCCCTGTCATTGGCTATTTCTTGTTCCGCTTGTGGATGCAAAAAGCCATTGACAATGAAGAGGAGAATTTTCTTCCCAGATTGGTTATCTGGTTGTCGATAGCTGCATTCCTCTTCCTCAGCGACGCTGGTTACAGCATTATTTTTGTTCTATACTCGGTTGTGCATTTTGTCATCATCAAGAAAGCGACAGCCAGAACTAAGGCATCAGCCATGATAAAAGGCATTGCCGTTTCTCTCGTGGCCTTGTGCCTGCTAATTCTGTTCCTCGCATTTGAAGGTCACATTTTGATTTTCGCGTTCAGGCATGTGGGTGTTGTATGTATGGTTGTAGGTGTCTTACTTGGCATATTTTCTATATATGCCTTTGGGAAAAACAAACAATTGTCACAACTGGATTGGAAAATAACAGCCTATGTTACAGCTGTTATGGCTGTCGGCGTATTGGTCCTCGGTATACTGGATATAAGTCATGTCAGTGATTTCGCCACAGAGAAAGTCAACAACAAGATTCATATGAAATATCGTGCTGAAATACAGCATCTTGGCGTTGATGAAAAAATTGACGACTTGATGCTGAAGAACGATATGAACTCCAGTGATATCACCTATATCACATGGTCGGCTCACAACCAGTGGTTCATCAACATCTATGCCAATCGATTCAAGGGTTCTGACAAGTATTTTGCCCTCCAGCCGCATTCCAACCAAGGAAGTTCCTTTATAACGCAAACAACCGACTTGGTGATCACCCGCTATGTCTTGGCTGAGCACGGTTCTTTGGTAGTCGGTCTTCTCGTGACTGTCCTCCTCTTATTTACCATCATCTTCAGTTTTGAGATCAGGCCCAATAAAGATGATAAATTTGTCTTGCTTGGGTGTTTCCTGCTGCCCTTTGTGACCGCCCTATTCGTCTTTTTGTCTGCAACCAACAGGATTGTTTTCTTTGGTCAAGATTTCCCATTCATAAGTCTTATCAGTAAAACCGCTATCATTTATCCCATTGCCTTGTTCTCCATGGCCATCATTGAATGCATTTTGGACGATGATGATTCAACGGATCCGAGACAAAAACAAAAAAATGTGTTGTTCATCTCACTCATTCTTGTCGTGTTGAGCATGTTCAGTGTGTTTTTCATCAAGCCGAAGGGTCTTCCTTCCAAGGATCTCAGTGCGGAGCAGTTGTCGGAGCGTACAGACGAGCAATTTGATGTTTCCAAATTGATCTCAGATATTGAGGAGAAGGTCAAGCCTATTGACAGGGATTTCGAGGCGTTTCAAGACAGAGTGTTTCACAACAACTTCCGAATTCCGAGAGACTCGGTATGGAACAGATTTGTTTCCGAAATGCGTGAGGATCCGTTCTCCTCGTTGTCTGTCGCGTTATCCGATAGTACTGGTAATAACAGGTTCTTCAACAGCCTGATCAGGTATTTTTGTGAGGAGCAGGAGCAAAAATATGACCCGGAAGAACTGTTGCACATACACAGACATAACAGGGTGTATCACCTCGCAGTCAACAAGAGTCATTATCTCATTCGCTCTTCCGTGCAGAAGGACATCCAGTGGAAAGGCGATATACTCTCCGCCGATGTGGGTCTGAAATACGCTTTCGCCGACGCCTCAACCGGCAAAGTTGACCAATTGAGGAAGATGGAAGGTCTCAGCTATGTGTTGGACGTGCTCCCGGCATACATTCACAAGCAAGTACCCAACATTTCCATTATGCAGCTTGATACGTCATGGACTCTCGACAAGGAGCCGTTGCTGCTCATTCGCGCCTCGCAATCCCAAGCCAGCAAGCAGTATTACCACATAGAGAGCGACTCACTCTCCATTATGGGAAGTTCGTATTCCAACCAGGTGGCCACTCGCATCATTCTCAATGACCTTGTCAAACTCAACAAGGAGGAACGCGGGAGACAGTCGCTTGTCATGACCAAAGTCTTCCAACAAGGTGGCCGGCACTATATTGCGAAAAACATTTGGCTGAACGGCAGACGCCAACTTTTCTATCCAATAGGAAGGGAATCCATGTGGAGTTACAATTTCTCGAATCTCGTCAACAACGTCTATGGCAATAGTTCTGAATTCAGGGATTCCACTATCCGTATCTCCATTGACTATGACCTTCTCAAGAATGTGCATCAGATAGTGCAGAGGGAGAACCGGAACAACAATCATTTGGATGCCAGGACAATTGAAAGTTTGGAAAAGTTCAAGGAATCGAACTACAATATTCAGGCCAATCGTAATAACAGTTTTCTGCTCTATTATGACGAAAACAGAAAGGCTGTCGTACCCAAGGTCCAAACTGGTGCTATAGTGCGCGCTGTTTATTTGATCAACAAAACATTCAACTCCATCCGGAAAGACCCGAACATAGACGTCAGCCATGCACTGAGGGATGCTCTGGATTACGTTATCGAGGACAGCTTCGACTATTCGGCTGTGGCCTTGGACGGCAACGGAAGAATCCGCTTGCTCTACGACTACAATAAGAGCCGGAAAGTTGATCCCAACAACATACGTTACCTCAACAAATTCATCAGTGATTTGTATAAGGATGGCAGCAGTGGCGCCGAGAGGGATATTTTCGGAAACAAAGCACTTATGCTATTAGTTCCTGGGCCAGGTTCCTCATTCAAACCCGTAGCATATACATCGCTTATAAGTCAGGCCGGCTATATCAACTGGAACGACCTGCATCTTCTGCCTGACAACCTCGTGGAAAATCAGACTTACGAGATGGATCCAGTCAGCGGTAATCCTAAATTCTTCTGGTACGGAGGGGTTAACAATAAGGTGGCACAAGAGGCACCTTGGCAATTGGGTTGCAGAAACTCTTGCAGTGCTGACCGTTATTTGATAAGTTCCAACAACCTCTACCATTCCGTTATGATATTGCTGGGTATGCAACGGCAGCAGGACCTCGAGAATTTCACAGAAACCATTATGCGACCAGCTGGGAACAGTTTGGCTGATTTCCCCGTGATTCAGTATCAGGGGCGAAGATATGCATTCGACGAAACAATTTGGTATAAGGCCCTGTGCGAGAAGAACCAGGTAAAGCAAGGCATTATCAACAACGGACTTTCGCGAAACTTTCAATTGCTGGAAGAAATGAACACGGGAAGAGACCTCTATTCTAATTTCTTCGGCCAGGATCGCTTTATCACAGCACTATACGAGAACTCGTCCTCGTCGAAAAGATGGTCGTTCATGGAAACCGGGTCGCAGAATAATAATGACAGAAATCTTCCTCCTTTCGTAACCAACGGTTTGGTAAGACTCTCGTTGGGTGCGAACCCGTTGTCTGTGTCGCCCTTGCAGATGGCCTCTTTCGGCATGCGATTGGCCACATTGAACAACTCACCTAACATCACGACACTGTCGGATGCCGATAATACCCCACCACCATACCATTTCTTTGATACGCCTGGTTGGCAAGGAGAGGAACAATTCTTACATTTCTATCAAAACCAAGTGCTTCGACAACTGCGGAATGTTCCGACAATAGGTACCGCTGCAAGATTGAATGCCTTTGTCCGCAATTGTGAATCCAGAGGGTACTGTGTCTATGCCAAGACAGGTACCTTGAACGATGATAACAACACAAACAAGAATGCTCGTCTTAAGCATTTGTTGGTTATCATCTCCAATCGGCCATTGGAAAGTGTGCAATCTGTCCAAGAATTGCAAACTGTAAAGTACTACGTGGTTTATCTCTCCTATCTGGGCATCGACATAAATGAATTTCAGATGACCCGATTTGCCAACATGCTCAATGCAGTTATTGATTCGGAAACCTTTAAAAATTACATGGAAAATGAATAAAAGAAAGAAAAGATACCTATATTTCAGCATAGTTCTTTTTCTCGCACTGGTGACGTTGTTTGTCTTGATGTTCCGCAGTAAACCAAGAGAGTCCAATGTCTTGCGGGCCAAGTTCAGCAACACAACGGCCACCGACTCCCTGATGATTGACGAACGTCATGCTGGTTACATCAATCTTGAAAAGTTTGTCAACACAGCCCTTTTGGACAGAGATGGATGTTTTAATTCATCGTGCATCTCTTATTCCAGCAAAAGGGACTCCGTAACATTCAAGATGGTTCAAGTTGGCAAGGACAAGATATTCTATGGAGCCGACCACGGCAAATGGTGGCGCCACAAGTACAAGAATATCCCGGTGAACACCCAGGACACCTTCTTCACTGCAAGTGTCAGCGTTTACGACAGTATAGAGTACATCTATATTCCTTACCAGATCTTGGCCTGTCTGTTGGACCATATCGGCGAACAGACCCCGGAAGAAACCAGAAGAGACGACTTCAGAGGTTCTGAGCCTTCCGACCGCAACACAATTCGTTCGGAAGCGGACATTGATTTGTTGAGAGGGAATGGAAAGAAAGTACAGACTGAAGGAATCGTCTATAGAAATGTCTCCGACATCCTCTCAGCCGCAGGTGACAAAACGGGTGATAGCGAGACGCAATTGAGGATTTTGTGGAAATATGTGAAAGATCATTGGATTTACATCCATGATCCGAAAATAGGACATGACACATGGCGCAGCGCTTCGGAAACCATCAATAACTATTACGCAAACTCTTCTTATCGGTATACGGGGGATTGTGATGATTTCGCTATTGTAATGGCATCGTTTGCTCGACAAATCGGCTTGGAGTCCCGTCTTGTGGTCACTTGGGGAAATGGATCGGGCCATATGCACGCAGACTATAAGGACAAAAATGGAGCATGGAGATCCTTGGATTGGGGGAATACTGGATACTTCGGGGATCTGCACAATCACGCAAGTGAAAAGAACTGTAAAATTTTTAGCGAAGATGAGATTTAGAGCTTGTGGTGCTTACGTTAAATTTAACACTTTTTCGCGGCCATGGTAATCAAAATCAATCATCAGGATTTTTTTGAGTGGCTGCACAATGAGGCAAGTTTTTTTCCACCCGCCATCAAATCATTCAGATTTTCGGATATTCATGAGAAAGTGCTTCAAAAAATCATCGAAGAGGATGTCTTATACTTTTATGAAACGATTCTCGAACAGGAAGCACCGTCTCAAATCCATGTGTATCTCAGATTGATGAGGAGTGACACGATAATGTCTTTAGATACAGCGCAATCTGACACGGGTCATATCTATTTGTTCGTAAATGGAATAATTGTTATTCAGCTTCTGAACAACCGTAAGGAAACGGAAAACGATTTCCGATACGGCCTGATCCACGAATTGGTGCATTCAGCCGACCTGACTGCCATAAAAAACGCGTTTAGCGATGTGGAAACAGTGGAAGCTGACAGAGATCCCAAGTTCTCCTATACACAATTGGAATGGCCTCTGAAATTGCTTCGACTTTACAGGGATGAAGGCGTGGCTGTGTTGTGTGCACATCTTTTTGCCAGATTCCCGTCAGAACTTTTTCAGAACGAGGTAAATGAGACAATAAAAGAAATGCACATTTACCATCACTTTGGAGAATACCTTTCTGATTTGATGAAATCTTTTTCACTTAACAGTAAAAAAGAGAAGTTTGATGAAATAGCCGATATGGTATATGCATCGGCAGATAAAATATTGCTGGAAGTGTTGAAGAATCTGGACCTTATTCCAAAAAGCACTTCTTTAAAAGAACTCCTTGACGATGGTTCAAAAGCGGAAAAAATACAACTGTTTAAGATTTGCACATCGTTGAGTTTGTCGCAATATGTTGCCGGACTGATGGTTGTCGATTGGGAAGGGATGGGCATGCTTCCCGTTCTAACGGTGCTGAAAATGTGTGCCAATGTGCAAAATAAATGGGATAGCAACAAAATGTCGCTCTATACCCTACTGATTGAAACACCCTTTCCTTCGGCAACGGATTTTATCGAAGTGCTTGATGAATTGGGGACCGACCAACTGCCCGATGAGTCTATTGATGAGAAAATCAAACTCTTGCGTGACAATCCATCGGGAATGGATGCCGGAACAGTGGATTTAACAGGCAGAATTTGGGACTTCTATAAGCAAAATAAAGAGAATAAGCTTTATCTGACATACGCGGTGTCAGCCAGGAGAGTGCTGGATTATTATTTCTATCGTGACGACATTATTCAAGATGAAATGGCTGGTATCGGCTATGCCGATGACATTTTGCTGATGAACAAAATGTGGAATCTGCTGCAATACGAGGTGTTTACCCCTTACCTGAAGTATGAACTGAATGAAGCGGGTACAGGACTTGTCATTACAGGTTTTAGGCGATGGGCTGTTGACGAGGAAGGGGTTTATGTTGAACCAAGAACCGAAATAGCGGGGAATGCCCTATATATTCCGTCATATCACGAGTACGAGGGCAAACTATATCCGGTCGTGGGAATTAGGGATGGGTCCAGTTTAGGCGATGATCAAATACATTCTCTCTATATTCCCAAAACAGTGGCTTACATTGGTGAAGACAGAGCTTTCACCTCCTGGTTCCGAAGCTTGGAATCCATTGTCGTGGACAGCGAGAATTCCTATTATGACAGCCGGCAAAGGTGTAACGCCATCATTGAGACGGCAACCAACAAACTGATTTTCAGCTGTGCCAACACGTTTATTCCGTATTCGGTGACGGCTATCGGCCCAAACGCTTTGGAAAATGTCAAAGGACTTCCCGAGGACGATGGGCAAACATACAGAACATATTATCTGGTGATACCCGATTCGGTGACGGAGATTGAGGATAATGCCTTCCATGACTGCGAGGTGGACAAAATTTACATTTCCGATCCGACCTTGATAAAAAATTGTAGCCGGAAAACTAAGGTTGTGAAGATATAGGTCCTTATGTCACACATATCTACCTTCCTGCAAAAAACCGGGATTCCCATCCCCGACAACACCACTCCCGACTCCCCCGTCGCGGCAAAGGTGAAACGGCTGCTGGTTGAGACGTTCGATCTCTCGCCCGACATCGTCACCAACGAAGCGGAACTCCGGCGAGATCTCGACCTGTATGACTTGGAACGACTGGACTTCTTGGTTGTCTGGACGAACGCCTTCGACATTGACCACAAACTTTTGGACGAGATAATGCGCACGGACGGGAAAGGCACGGACATCCTGTTTCGTGTCAGGACTGTCGGCGAACTTGTCGCGTTGACGGAATGGCTGGTGCAAAAAATCTATTTCAATCAGCCTCATAAATGATTTATTTTTTATCTTTGCACCAATGGATATTTCAGTGATAACCACCCAGGCATTTCGGCGATAACCACCCACTTGAGTTAACGATTCAAGCCTGGCGCGGCAAAAATAAAATTATTTTCTCATACTGTCACCTTTTAGTTCAAAACGATG
>Ga0247611_10000673_pt1 | contig 67380 bp, 47 predicted proteins | sample 177DNAGHGhighgp2_FD_192422 | JGI IMG/M metagenome (GOLD analysis project Ga0247611, IMG submission 192422) | Sheep rumen microbial communities from Palmerston North, Manawatu-Wanganui, New Zealand - 1770 DNA GHGhigh gp2 | ecosystem: Host-associated > Mammals > Digestive system > Stomach > Rumen...
CTCTGTTCGTGGGCAACGCCGAGAACATTGAGATGCTGAACGTGGAGGAGAAGGCCGCCGCCAAGTGGCTCACGGGTAACATTGCCGGCTCTGCATACGCCTCATTTGCCGACATTGCCAGTGGCAACATATCGCTCGACGAGGTGAAACTGGTGTTCTTCCACCGCCATTGTCCGTCATACGGTAACTACAATGGCTTCGCCGATGCGGAAACGGGAGCCATGACAGCACTGTCGAAGATGAAGGAACTCTGGGAGCGTGGCGTAGGCTTCGTGCTGAGCCGCTCGGCTGTCAACTATGCCATTGCCTTAGGCGCAGCCCCTGAGAACGCTTATCCCAACAACTGCTGGGGTGGCAGCGGCGAAGGCTCAGACAAGATGGGACCCGAGCCCTGGATGTTCTCTGTGTTCGACACATCTCACCCGCTGTGGAAGGGATTGGAGAAATTCCCCGGTGCCGCCGACAATCGTGTCTGCACACTTGACGAGGACTACACCATCTGCAACACTACGTCGCAGTTCCACTGCTGGGCACCGCTGAACACACCTGCCGACGTTGAGGCTCTGTTAGGCGGACGCGCACTCATCGGCCACGCTGAGGAGGTTGCAGGATGGGAACTGAAGGCCAAGAACGGACAGTACGGTAAGGGCGGCATCATCTGCATCGGCTCCGGACTCTTCGACTGGAACTCTCCCACGCCCTACGTCAGCAAGTACCACGACAACATGGGTAAGATTATGCTCAATGCCTTCGACTACCTGACTGGAAAATGAAGAATGAAGAGCTAAGAATGAAGAATGAAGAGCTAAGAATGAAGAATGAAAATAAACTCTAAACAGCATATAACGATGAATAAAAAGATAATGAATCTACTGAGTGCAGGTATCGTTTGCTGCGGCATTGCCGCAGCCACCGCCTGCAGCGATGACAAAATCGATGGCGACCCCGCACGCGACTGGGCCGGCACCACAGAACGTTTCGTACCGACAGACGAGACAGGCTTTTCCACCTACTACACACCGGCAGTCGGACGTGTGGGCGACCCCATGCCGTTCTACGACCAGAAGGCCGGGGCATTCCGTGTGCTCTACCTTCAGGAGTTCCCCAACAATGCCACTTTCCGCTTCCATCCCATCTGGGGCGTAGAAACCAAGGATTGCAGCAGCTATCAGTCGTTAGGCGAAATTATCCCCTGTGGCGATAACGACTTCCAGCAGGATGCCGCTATCGGTACGGGATGCTGCTACTACAATGAAAAAGACGGCCTCTACTACGTCTATTACACCGGACACAACGGCAACTGCAAGAACCGTGAGGTGGTGATGCGTGCCACGTCGCCTGACTTCAAGACATGGACCAAGGACGAGCTGTGGCAGCTCAACGGCCCTGACAACGGCTACTCAGCCAACGACTTCCGCGACCCGCAGATCTTCGTGGCCGATGACGGACAGTACCACATGATTGTCTCCACTTACCCCGTCAATGGCGGCGACCCCGTATTTGCAGAGTTCAAGTCGGGCGACATGAAGTTGTGGGAGCACGTGGGACGTATCCGCATGATCTGGGACCGCATGCTGGAATGCCCCGACATCTTCAAGATGGGCGACTACTGGTATCTGGTATATAGTGAGTCGTTCCGCGCCTCATGGAGCCGCAAGGTGAAGTATATGATGGCCAAGAGCTACGACGAGCTGAAGAGCTGCTTCAACGACGGTCCGAAGTGGCCTGCCGACGGTCGCGAGGGTGTGCTCGAAACACGTGCCTTCTATGCCGGCAAGACAGCCTCCAACGGCACTGACCGCTACATCTGGGGCTGGTGCCCGTTCCGCACAGGCGGCAACATCGACGAGATGAACACCAACGTGGGTGCCGGCGACGGCAACGAGCCCAACTGGTCGGGCGCACTGATATGCCACAAGGTGACACAGCGTGCCGACGGCACACTGCAGCTTACCGCCGTGCCAGCCATGGCCGCCAAGTACGGCAAGCAGCAGGATGTTAAGGTGATGGCCAGCAACGGCTATTCCAACGGCACCCTGACGGGCGACAATGCCTACGTGCTCTACAACCGTCTGGGCACACACAACCACGTGTCGCTGACTGTCAAGACCTCCAACAACTGGGACAAGTTCGGCATCTCCTTCGTCCGTGGCACCGACTCGAAAAAGTATTACACCATGGTGGTTAATCCAGAGGACGAGAATCACCGTAAAGTGAACTTCGAGCAGGAGGGTGAGGAAGGCAAGGGCTTCATCGAGGCTGCCGACGGCTACTGGTTCGAACGCCCCGCTGACAACACCTACAATATCGACATCTACACCGACAACTCCGTCTTGGTGATGTATATCAATGATGTCGTCTGCTATACCCAGCGCATCTACGGCATCCAGAAGAACTGCTGGAGCATTAACAACTACGGCGGCTCGGTCACCGTCAGCGACCTCCGCGTCACACAGCAATAAAGAACAGGTATTTTGGGTTAGAGTATATTAAGATTGTATTAGGACAACATTTATCAGAATTTCCGCCCAGGGTTCCACGATGGAAGCCTGGGCGATGTTGTTATGAAAAGCAGTGTGCGCAAAGGTGTAAAAATGGTATTATTTCGTAAGAGGAATGTTGCAATGAACGTTTTTTCTTAGTGTTTGAATCATTATTTATAGGCGAATGTTGGGGAAAAGAGTAATTTTGCGGCAAATATTGTAAAACTAAAAACTTAATTTGAAATGAAAAAATGTTTATTTTTGCTGATGGCTGTGATGCTGGCACTGACCATGCAGGCACAGGTCAAGGCAATGGTGCTTGGAGACAGGCATGCCATGCTGAAAGTGAAACAAGCAGAAAAGTATCTGCTGTTGCCCGTTCAGGAGTCGGAAGACATTGCTGCCATTACGGTGTTGAACGGACAGAACGACATGGTACAGCGCATGAACGTGAAGCTGGCTATTGACCGCGTAGACTACTATGTACCCTACGAGCTGAAGGGTGCTTCGCTGCTGGACATTGAGTTTCACGGCGACCGCCGCCAGAAGGGTGCCGTGGGCGAGTTTGTCTGTTGGAAGGAAATGAAATACTCGAATACGTTTGACACAACGAACCGCGAACACTTCCGCCCCATCTACCACCATACGCCCCTGTATGGCTGGATGAATGATCCGAACGGCATGTTCTACAAGGATGGTGTGTGGCACCTATATTACCAGTGGAACCCCTACGGAAGCCAGTGGGAGAACATGACCTGGGGACACTCTGCCTCGAAGGACCTGGTACACTGGGAGGCACAGCCTACTGCCATCGAGGCTGACTGGCTGGGTTCCATTTTCAGCGGCTCATGCGTGACGCGGGGCGACGAGGTGGTGGCCATGTACACATCGGCCGGACATCACCAGACGCAGTCGCTGGCCATATCGAAGGATGGCGGTCGGACGTTTAAGAAGTACAGTGGCAATCCGGTGCTGACAACCAGTGACGTGGCAGACTTCCGCGACCCACGCCCATTCTGGAACGAAGATATCAAGGCATGGAACCTCATACTGGCAGCCGGGCAGGAGATGCGCATCTACTCGTCGAAGGACCTGAAGGAGTGGAAGTACGAGAGTTCGTTCGGCAAGGAGTACGGCAACCACGGTGGCGTGTGGGAATGCCCTGACTTATTCGAAATTAGAAATGAGAAATTAGGAATGAGCAATTGGGTGCTGCTGTGCAACATCAACCCTGGCGGACCATTTGGTGGCTCGGCTACACAGTATTTCGTGGGACAGTTCGACGGCCACAAGTTCACGTGCGAGTCAATGCCGAAGGTGACGAAGTGGCTGGACTACGGCAAGGACCACTATGCCACGGTGTCGTTCTACAACGCTCCTGAGAACCGCCGCGTGGTGCTGGCCTGGATGTCGAACTGGCAGTATGCCAACCAGGTGCCGACGCATCAGTTCCGTTCGGCCAATTCCATTCCCCGAGACCTCGGACTGTTCCGTTGCGGCGAGGAGACCTACGTGAGCGTGACACCCTCCAAGGAGATGCTGGCCGTGCGCGGAGCCAGGCTGAAGGCCCCGACGGAAGCCTGTGAGATTGTCATCGACATGAAAGGCCAGACGCAGATAGTGCTGTCTAACACGAAGGGCGAGCAGGTAACCATGCACTACGACGGTGCTAAACAGACCTTCACAATGGACCGTACGAAGAGCGGTGACGTGAGTTTCAGCGAGGCATTCCCCTGCACCACCGAGGCTCCGACCTATGGTCAGGTCAAACAGTTGCGGCTGTTTATCGACCGTTCCTCAATAGAAGTGTTTGACACCGAGGGCAAGATGTCCATGACCAACCTTGTGTTCCCCTCCGAGCCTTATAATACTATAAAGGTGAAGGGCGGCAAAGCCACAATCTACGCTATTAAACATTAAACCTTATATGTTATGGGTAATCAAAACAAATCCATTTATCTGATCCCCGTGATGCTCTGCTTCTTCTGCATGGGCTTCGTGGACTTGGTGGGCATTGCCTCCAACTATGTAAAGGAAGACCTGGGACTGACAGACTCTGTAGCCAACGTGTTCCCCTCACTGGTGTTCTTCTGGTTTCTTATCTTCAGTGTACCAACGGGCATGCTGATGAACAAGATTGGCCGTAAGAATACCGTCCTGCTCTCGCTGATTGTGACAGTAGTGTCGCTGTTTATCCCCTTAATGGGCAGTTCGTTTGCCATCATGCTCGTCGCTTTCTCCCTATTGGGTATCGGCAATGCCTTGATGCAGACCAGCATCAATCCGCTGGCCATGCTCATCATCGGCGACAAGAACCTGGCATCGACACTCACCTTCGGTCAGTTCGTGAAAGCCATCGCCTCGTTCCTTGCCCCCTACTTGGCCATGTGGGGAGCCACCCAGGCCATGCCGTCGTTCGGCTACGACTGGCGTGTGTTGTTCCTCGTCTACTTTGTGGTCGGACTGTTAGGCACTGCCCTGCTATGGGTGACGCCTATCCAGGAGGAGATACATGAAGGCAAGTCGTCGTCGTTCATGGACTGTATCCGCCTGTTGAGTAAGCCCATCGTGCTGCTGTCTTTTTTTGGCATCATGTGCCATGTGGGCATTGACGTGGGTACCAACACCACAGCCCCGAAACTGTTGATGGAACGCGTAGGCATGACGCTCAACGAGGCAGCCTTTGCCACCTCGCTTTACTTCATCTTCCGTACCATCGGTGCCCTGACGGGGTCGTTCTTCCTCCGTGTGATGAAGACGCGCTGGTTCTTTATCATCAGCGTCTGTCTGATGGCTGCTTCGATGGTGCTGATGTTCAGCGGCTCGTCGAAGATGGTGCTTTATACTGCCATCGCCCTGGTGGGCTATGGCAACTCCAACATCTTCTCCATGGCTTTCTCGGAGGCATTGCTCAGCGTGCCCGACAAGCAGAACGAGGTCTCGGGCCTGATGATCATGGGCTTGTTTGGCGGTACCATCTTCCCGCTCGTCATGGGTTTCTGCAGTGACGCTATGGGGCAGGCCGGAGCAGTTGCCGTCATGGCCATCGGGGTCATCTACCTCTTTACTTATATTCCAAGAATTAAACGCTGACACTAAATTTAAATATAATATTATGGCTAACAAGAGATTTGTAGTAGGACTTGGCGAAGTCCTGTGGGACGTACTCCCCGAAGGCAAGAAGCTGGGCGGTGCCCCTGCCAATTTCGCCTATCATGCAGGTCAGTTCCTGGGAACAGGAAACACCATCGCCATCAGTGCATTGGGCGAGGACAGTCTGGCCGACGAGACCATTGATGCCCTGAAGGAACATGGGTTGAACTATCTGCTTCCCCGTGTGAACTATCCTACGGGTACTGTCCAGGTAACACTCTCGGGTGACGGCATACCAGCCTACGAGATTAAGGAAAACGTGGCTTGGGACAACATCCCCTATACTGCCGAGGTGGCAGAGATTGCAAAAAACTGTCGTGCTGTCTGTTTCGGTTCCTTGGCACAGCGCAATGTCACGTCGTGGGCTACCATCCGACAGTTTTTGGACGATACCCCTGCCGACTGCCTGAAGATCTTCGATATCAACCTGCGCCAGCAGTTCTACAACAAGAATGTCATTGAGGAGTCGCTGAAGCGCTGCAACATTCTGAAGATTAACGACGAGGAGCTGGTGGTCATCAATCGTATGTTTGGCTATGAGGGTCTTGACATGCGGACGTCGTGCGAGAAGATTCGGAGCGACTACCATCTGAAGATGCTGGTGCTGACCTGTGGCACCAACGGCTCATACGTGTTTACCGACGACGGACTCACCTCGTTCCAGGATACACCGAAAGTAGAGGTGGCCGACACTGTAGGCGCAGGCGATTCCTTCACAGGTTCCTTCTGTGCCGCCATCCTCAATGGCAAACCCGTTCAGGAGGCTCACAAGAAAGCCGTGGAAGTGTCTGCCTTCGTCTGCACGCAGAACGGTGCCATGCCCACGCTGCCTCCAGCATTGCTGGGATAAGGGAAGGTTTTATTATTACGAAAGGGACGAGGCGGATGACTTCGTCCTTTTCGTTTTTTTTGCAGCAAAGACGCGAACTGACTCCGTCTCGCCAAAAAAAGAAACGAGTTTCTTTGTTTTGTGCTCGACTTTTCGTAACTTTGCCATCAAAGATGGCGAACTTACTCCGTCTCGGCAAAAAAAAGAATAAATTCTTTTGTTTTGCTCTCGACTTTTCGTAACTTTGCAGCCGATATGCCATTTCCAATACATATAAATATAGTAGACCTGATCTTCAAGGGCATGCTGATAGGCATGGTAGCTTCGGCACCGATGGGCCCTGTGGGCATCCTTTGTGTGCAGCGTACGCTGAACAAAGGACGCTGGTATGGTTTTGCCACGGGACTGGGTGCCGCTGTGAGCGACATCATCTATGCCGGCATCACGGGCTTTGGTATGGCCATCGTGATGGATTTCATCAATAACGAGCAGAATAAGTTTTATCTGCAGATTATCGGTAGCGTGCTGTTGCTGGGCTTCGGCTTGTATACGTGGCGCAGCGACCCGATGAAGAAAGCCCATAAGTCGGGCCAGCAGAAGGGCACGATGTGGTATAACATCTGGACGGCGTTCTTGGTGACGTTCTCCAATCCGCTCATCGTCTTCCTTTTCATGGCGTTGTTTGCCCAGTTTGCCTTCGTCATTCCCGATCATCCCTTCGAGATGTTGATTGGTTTTGCCAGCATCGTAGGCGGTGCCCTGCTGTGGTGGTATGGTCTGTCGTGGCTGGTGGACAAGGTACGCATCATCTTCGACGACCACGGCATCCGCATCATCAATCAGGTCATCGGCGCCGTGGTGGTTATCTTCTCCGTCATCTCGCTGTTTGGCACGGTGACGAACTTGTTCAGGTTCTTCTGACGTTATAGCGTAAGACCGTGATAACGTCATAACGAAATAACGATAGCAATGTATATAGCACAAGAGTTACGCAAGAGCAATATTGCCGAATACCTGCTCTACATGTGGCAGGTGGAGGACACCATTCGCGCCTTCGACTGCTCGCTGGCACGGATTCGCCGCGAGTATATAGCCCGCTTCGACTATAGCGACGAGCAGAAGGAAGAGGAGACCGACTGGTTTGGTAACCTCATCCGCATGATGAACACCGAGGGTTGCCGCGAACAGGGGCACCTGCAAATCAACCAGGTGACGCTGCAGACGCTGCAGGAACTGCACGGCCAGCTGCTGTCGTCGACGAAGTTTCCGTTCTACAATGCCGAGTACTACAAGGTGTTGCCCTTCATCGTGGAGCTGCGCAACCGTGGTGCCGACAAGGAGGAGGGCGAGGTGGAGACCTGTCTGAACGCCCTCTATGGCGTCATGATGCTACGCCTGCAGAAGAAGGACATCACTCCCAATACGCAGGCTGCCGTGAAGGAGATTACGACCTTTGTGGGCATGCTCTCCGACTATTACCTGAAGGACAAGCAGGAGGGGCTGGAGTTTTGAAAAAGGTAAAAGGGTAAAAAAGTAAAAAGGTAAAAGAGACTAGAATGAACATACTGATTACCGGCTGTAACGGCCAATTAGGCAACGAGATGCAACAGCTGGAGGAGGCCAATCCCCAGCACACTTATTATAATACGGACGTCCAGGAACTGGACATCACCGATGTGTCAGCCATCGAGGTCTTTGTGGAGGAACACCAGATAGACGGTATCGTCAACTGTGCCGCCTACACCGCCGTGGATAAGGCTGAGGACAACGAGGAACTCTGCCAGAAGCTGAATGCCGAGGCGCCGGCCTATCTGGCTCATGCCATGGGTAAGCGGGGCGGTTGGATGATACAGATCTCCACCGACTACGTCTTCGACGGCACCAAGCATACCCCCTACGTGGAGGACGACGACACCTGTCCCAACAGCGTCTATGGGCGCACCAAACTGGTGGGCGAGCTGAATGTGCAGAAGCTCTGCGAGCGCAGCATGATTATCCGCACGGCATGGCTCTACAGCACCTTCGGCAATAACTTCGTCAAGACCATGATACGTCTGGGCAACGAGCGTTCGGAGTTGGGCGTCATCTTCGACCAGATAGGCACGCCCACCTATGCCCGCGACCTGGCCGTCGCCATCATGACTGCCATCAATAAGGGCATCCAGCCCGGCATCTACCACTTCAGCAACGAGGGCGTCATCTCGTGGTATGACTTCACCAAGGCCATCCACCGCATCGCCGGCATCACCACTTGCCATGTCCGCCCGCTGCATACCTCGGAATATCCCACACCGGCAGCCCGCCCGCACTATAGTGTGCTCGACAAGACCAAGATGAAGCAAGTCTACGGCATCGAAGTACCCTATTGGGAAGAGTCGCTCCGCGAGTGCATTGAAAAGGTAAAAAGGTAAAAAAGTAAAAAAGGTAAAAAGGTAAAAGGGTGAAATGGAGGATACGAGCCATGTTGCGGTAGCGTCGGAGAGTCTGAAAGAGAAGACGGCGAAGGGTCTTTTCTGGGGCGGTCTGAGCAATGGTGTCCAGCAGTTGCTGAACTTGGTGTTCGGCATCTTCCTGGCCCGCCTGCTGTCCCAGTCGGACTACGGCATGGTGGGTATGCTGACGGTCTTTTCTGCCTTGGCAGGTTCCCTGCAGGAGGGTGGCTTCGTCTCGGCACTGATACGAAAGAAAGACGCCTCGCACAAGGACTTTAATGCCGTCTTCTGGACCAATGTGCTGATGAGCCTGTCGCTCTATGTCATCCTCTTCCTGAGTGCTCCGCTCATTGCCCGCTTCTATGGTATTCCGGAACTGGTGCCGCTGGCGCGTTTCATCTTCATCGGACTCTTCATCTCCAGCTTTGGCATTGTGCCGGGGGCTATCATGTATCGTAACATGATGGTCAAGCAGCAGGCCATCTGTTCGTTTGTGACGCTTATCATCTCTGGCACGCTGGCCGTCATCCTGGCATGGCTGGGCTTTGCCTATTGGGGTATTGCCATCCAGACGGTGGTCTACGTGACGCTGGTGCAGCTGATGCGATTTTATTTCACTGGCTGGCGTCCCACGCTGAAGGTTGATTTCTCGCCCGTCAAGGAGATGTTTGGCTTTAGCAGCAAGCTGATTATCACCAACATGTTCAATATTGTCAACGGCAACATCTTCCCCATCCTGTTGGGTAAGCTCTACTCAGCCCGTGAGGTGGGTAACTTCACCCAGGCCAACAAGTGGAACAACATGGGCAGCACGTTGGTGGGTAGCATGGTGGGTGCCATCGCCCAACCTGTGTTTGCCAAGACCGACGACGACACGGTGCGTCAGAAGCGCGTGTTTCGCAAGCTGCTGCGCTTTACGGCCTTCGTCAGTTTTCCAGCCTTGCTCGGACTGGCACTGGTCGCCAAGGAGTTCATCGTCATCCTGCTGACGGAGAAATGGTTGGAGAGTGCCCGGTTGATGCAGATGCTTTGTGTGGCGGGAGCTTTCGTTCCAATATCCAGCCTGTTCAGCAACCTGCTCATCACCCGTGGGCATTCCACTGTCTATATGTGGTGCTCCATAGCACAGTGCCTTATCCAATTGGGCGCCGCCATACTGGCCGCCCCATACGGCATCAGCCGCATGATACAGGTGTATGTCGCCATTCAGATTGGCTGGATTCTCGTTTGGCATTTCTTTGCCCGCAAGGAGATAGGCCTGAATATCGTGGAAGTCCTCAAGGATATCTTCCCTTATATGACACTGGCAACGCTGTTTGTCATTGCTGCCTGGCTGCTGACCGCCGGCATCACCAACCTCTACATCTCCTTCGCCCTGAAGGTCTTCATCGTAGCCCCCGCCTATTGCGTGAGCCTCTGGCTGCTGAACTCGGTCATCTTCAAGGAAACCGTCCACTTTATCTTTAAACGCAAAATGTCTACCCCGTAAATCTTCAGTATTAGCAATGAATCCAGTTACTCAATCCATCATATTGTCGTTATCGACTTTGAGAATGATACCTCACATCCTTCTTTACTTGTTAAACAAGGAGAAAATAGACATGGACTTGCGCAGGTGTCATGAGGGGGAGGGTAGCATTGTGACCTTTATCAAGGTTTGTACACGCCAAAAGTCCTTCCGGAACTTGTTCTATTATAGAATGGGTGAATATGTTTCCGTCTTTGTCAAGTGGCTGTTGCCCCCTGACCCGACAATCCATATTACATGTCCTTATATTGGGAAGGGCGCGTTGTTTGAGCACAACTATTCTACTTATCTCAATGCAGAGCGTATTGGTGATCATTTCCGTTGTCTGCAACTCGTTACGTTGGGGATAGGTAAAGGAGGCCGCCCTACCATCGGAAACAATGTCAGCATCTATACAGGTGCGACCGTGTTTGGAGGCATAACCATAGGGAATAACGTTGAAATTGGCGCTGGTGCTGTGGTGTTCGAGGATGTCCCTGACAATGTTACCGTAGTTGGCAATCCTGCCAGGATTATCAGAAAAGAGGATGGTATTATCGTATAATTCTCTTTCTGATCCAAATAGGAATAAATGCTATCCTGGGAGGTAGCATGAAGGCTATACGGTCTGCAATCGGCAGGCGGCTTAAATCTTCCTTTCTCAATTCTTTGTAATATGTTTCAAAGACATGGAATTGACGATAACAGATGAAAGACTCATAGCGTTTGATTCTATTCAGTAAATAGAAGTCAGCATATGTGCTCCATTCGGGCTGCAATGTTAGCTTGAGTTCTTCATCGAATGCCCGCACCATCTGCAGTCCGGACCGCCGCTCGTTGGGAACACCTACATTGTAACGATATACCTCATCTCCAATAAAATACACTTTGGGGTGTTTCATCAGGCATTTAATCTGCATCAGAATATCTTCGGAATTAACGATATCCCTGGACATGTCGAGACAGCCCGTCAACAGTTCACGCCGGAATATGATTGCCCATAACACACAAAATGAGTTATGCGTGCACAACAAGTCAATAATCAGGGGTTTGACGTCCTGCCATCCACGTCGTCCAGAGTCCAGAGTCTGTCCTTTCTGTGTACGGCTGACGCAGATGACTTCATCGGCGCCACTGTCTTCTATAGCCTTATGCATCACGCTGAATGCCCCCAACAGGTATTCGTCATCAGCGTCCGAGAAAATGATGTATTTACCGCATGACTCCTCAACCCCACGACGACGGGCAGCTGTCACTCCCTGATTCTCTGTGTGGATGACTCGCAGACGGTTGTCATTCTGTGCGATGCTGTCACAGATGTCTCCCGAACCATCTGTTGATCCGTCATCTACGGCGATGACCTCAAAGGAAGGGAAATCTTGAGCAAGAATTTGCTCAAGGCATCGTGCTATGTAGTCTTTCTTGTTATAAACGGGTATGACAACTGAGATTTCCATGCTATTGAAAGCTTTTGGACTACCCTCTGCCGAAGAGCCATTTCTTGAAGAAGGGGCTGACGCGCAGGATGTTCGACGTGATGCAACTGAAGCCGATGACCATCAGTGCCAGGATGATAGACAGTGTCGTGTCGAGCACGAAGTTATGACGGTACTGGCTGAAGAACGAGCCCATGGTGGGCAGGTTGGGCAGGAAGAGATAGTGTATCAGGTAGATGTCCAGCGTCCTGCGGCCGATGTACTGCAGGGTGCGTCCGACGACGGTGCGCTGCGTGAAGTACTGGTGGTAGTGGCGGAAATACATGAATACCATCGTCAGCAGCAGCAGACGTGCTGTGGTCAGCGGAATGATGGCCCATGTCATGCGCAGGGTGTGCCACCTCAGGGAATCCATAGCGGCAAAGATGACCAGCACGATGATGATGGGATAGAACCATTTGCTGTCCATGACGCGCTGCGCCTGAACCCAGTAGCGTCGTACGATATTGCCGTAGAGGAAGAAGGGCATATATAAGAACAGCTGACTGATGCTGGAGTAGTCCATGAATTCGTTGGGCTTCCCAGGCCAGCCAAAGGCCCAGTCGAAATACTTCGGCTGATAGCAGGTCTCGTAACAGCAGGCGGAGATGATGAACAGTACCGCTATGGGCAGCCACGACGGCATCTTCGGGAAGATCTTGCGCAGGTGGTATTCGATGAAGCAGAAGACGTAGTAGACGATGAACATGTAGAGCAGCACGATGGTAAACCAGTAACCGCCCTTCAGTGGTTGCGCAATCCATTCACTGATGGTCGGCAGGAACTCCTTCCCCAGGATGGCGGCGCCAAACAGGAAGAAGACGACCGTCGGGATGGTCTGCACACGAATCTTCTTGAACAGCAAAGTGCCGAACGTCTTCCCGTTCCAGAGCAGTCCGGCCTTGTAGGCCAGGAAACCGCTGACGAAGAAGAACAGCGGCATGCGGAACATGATGAGGAACTGCATGGATGACGATACCTTGTTAGACATGCCGAATCCCAAACCCAGCACGTGGTTGGCCACCACCAGTACCATCGTAAAGCCCCTGAGGGCATCCAGCCACTCCAAGCGCGGCTTCTTCACCTTCATCGGAATGGTCTCTTCCATAAATGTAGTCGTTTCTTAAGTGCTTATTTGGCTGCAAATATAGTAATTTTTTCGTTAATATCAAACAGTAGTACCATTATTTTTCTGCAAAAAGTAACACATTTGTTTGGCGTTCCAAAAGAAAAAGCGTACTTTTGCCGTTCGATTAATGCATCATGGATAAGAAAGAACAATACCCCAAGGTGTCTGTGATTACCGTCGTTTACAACCGGGCAGAGTCAATAGGGCGGACAATAGAAGACACGCTGAGTCAGAGCTACCCGAATCTGGAGGTAGTGGTGGTCGACGGTGCCAGCACGGACGGTACCGTGGAAATCATCAAGTCCTATTCTGATAGGATTGTCTGGTTGAGCGAGCCTGACCAGGGCATTTATGATGCGATGATGAAGGGCGCAAGGATGGCCACGGGCGAATGGGTTATATTCCGGAATGCCGGAGACTATTTCTATAGCTCCAAGGTCATCGAGAATGCCTTTTCGCAGTATGAAGACCACGGCGAAGACCTGATTATCGGCGGCACCCGCTATTTTGTGAACCACTACTACATAGACCGGTTCAAGAACTACCCCGAGGTGAGCTATTTTGAAGCTGACGCCGCCCACCATACCTCTACCTTTATCCGGCGCACCACGCAGTTGAAGTACCCATATCCTGCGGAATACAAGTATTGTGCCGATAACTGGTTTTTCATCAGTGTGCTCAGCAATGGCGGCACCTTCTGCAAGACATCCGAGATAGTAGCCCTGTACGACAATCGGGGAGGGGCTACGGCCGACCATTACGACAGGACGTTACAGGACAATCTGGCTATCTTCAAAAGTTTTGGTGCCCCGGCGGAAATTATAGTCAGGCAGCAGGACGCCATCAGGCATTGCCAGAAGGTCATGCGCAGGAAGAAATTCTTCCCGTGGCGCCTGTTCTATCAGTTCACCCGCTGGTATTATGGCTATTATCAGGGAGGCTGGCACAGGTATTCTCGCTTTGAGAAACTGTTTGGCCAATAACAATAAACAATAACCAATAACCAATAAACGTTAACCAATAAACGTTAACCAATAAACGTTAACCAATAACGTTAGATATTATTATTTTCAAACGAGCTTTGGTTGGGCAGAATTTCATCGAGCGCTGCCTGCACATGGTTGCGGATGTCCTCGTACTTGTCCTTCGTGACGGCAGGGGAGTCGTTAACGCAGATGACTTTGAACCTGTGGTGGCGGATGTAGTCGGCGAACGCCTTCGGATTGTCCGTCATGGGAATGAAGCCATCGCCATAATATTGGCCGTAGTAGAGTCGGGGCGTGGGAACATAGTCGCCGTCAGCCACAGCCTGCAGCGTCATCAGCTGGTGGTTGAAGTCCATGGGTGACCTGAAACGGTGGCGGCAGGCTTCGTCGAGGGCAGCGGGGAACGACTGCCAGACCTTTGCGAACGTGCTTTTGCGGAAGGCCTGCGGCATGTGGGTGAAGTAAAGACCCGTCAGAAAACGCTGCTGATAGGCCTGCCAGCTATACATCAGACGGCTGCCGTAGCCGTGAAAGAACCATTTCTCGGGATGTCGTTCAATGATTTCCTCCCAGTTCCATGTGTTGGCAAGGCCTAAGTTGCCGAAGACGACATGATTGAAGGTCTCATTCGCTGGTGTGTTAATCAGCGGATTGGCCAAGGAACATACCAGTGGCTTGCCGTCTTGGAAGTAGTCCTCGGGCCGTATGGGCTGCGTCAGGAAGGTGTCGTCGTTGAAGAGCACGAAATGCTCGCTAAGGCCTTTGATGCGGTGAAGGTTTAGTTCTATAGGGTTGCTGTTGAACGTCGGCAGGTAGGCGTCGTCCATGTAGTCCTTGTGGCTGACGATGACCAGTTTGGGGTTGTCGCGGTTGATCCACGACGGCACGTGGCCGCAGGTGACCAGATAGACCTTGTTGACCCACGGGGCGTACCGCTCTACGGCGCGGAACCAGTAACGGAACAGGTCCCAGTTGCGGTAGCGTTCTGCTTCGTTATCCTTGTCAGCATCCTTGTTACGTGTCGTGCCTTCATACTTCTGCTTGTCAGAGAGCCATTCCGGGTCGCTGTCGTCCACCCATGTGACGACGAAGTCAATGGGGGCGGTCATGGGCTTCTTCTTGAGGAAGAATGACTTGATGAGTCCGTAGACAAAGAACCAGGGATGGCGGACGAAAAGCCTGAATAAAAGTCTCATATCGTAGGGAGTGTATTATTTTTTCTGCAAAAGTAACATATTTGTTTGGAACTTCCAAAAAAAAAGATTACTTTTGCAAAGCCGAAAGAAAAACCTAATATGAAGCTTGCATTCCTCATTTCTGCCCACAATGACCCAACCCAGTTGAAACGGCTGATAGCGAGCCTTCCGACAAATGCTGTTTTCATTGTGCATATTGATGCCAAGACAGACATCAAGCCTTTCACGTCGCTGATTGCCGATGCGAGGGTCTGTTTCATTGAAGACCGTACGGATGTGATGTGGGGAAGCATTGGGGTCGTGGAGGCCCAGATGAAGATGATTCGCAAGGCTTTGGAGTTTCACCGCCAGGAACCGATAGACTATTTCGTGTCGCTGAGCGGGTTGGACTATCCGCTGCGGAGCAACGAGTATCTGGAATCTTTCTTCAAGGAGCACCAAGGACGCGAATGGATAGTGACCTTATGCATGGAGGGACAGGGCGAGGCCGCCAGACTCTATCGTGAGCATCGCTACTTCAACTACAAATCGTGGAAGTATGGCACGCTGAAAAGCAAGTTCCGGGTAACCCTGCGTAAGATGAGCTATGCGTTAGGTATTCGGAAAAAGCTGCGGTTCAGGGATGGCGGCCGGGAATATGTCCTGCACAAGGGCTCCATGTGGTGGGCTATTTCTCCGGAGTTGGCACGGCTCGCTCTCAGCTACTGGGACGAGCATCCGCAGTATGTCCGCTATTTCTACGACGGCTTTGCTCCTGACGAGACGTTCATACCCACGTTGACGGCCCATTCGCCGTTTGCAGAGAAGGCCGTGCGTATAGAGGGCAGATTCAACGGTCTGGAAAGTCTTACCCCTTTGACATGTATCGACTATACTAATGGGTCGAAGGTCTTTACAGAGGTTGATTACGATCAGCTCATCGGCAGCGACAAGCTGTTCTGCCGCAAGGTGGTCACCGGCAAGAGCGACCGGCTGATGGACATGATAGACCAGCATAGAGTGACCCACTGAAAGAGACGTGAATAATATTACAAAACAATAAAGATATAGAACAATGGAACAACAGAAACGCTATGGTCACTTCGATGACCAGCACCGTGAGTACGTCATCACCGACCCGCAGACACCGTGGCCGTGGATTAACTACTTAGGCAACGAGGACTTCTTTTCACTCATCAGCAACACGGCCGGCGGCTACAGCTTCTACAAGGACGCCAAGTTCCGCCGCATCACCCGCTATCGCTACAACAATGTGCCGATGGACAACGGCGGACGCTACTTTTATATCAAGGATGGCGATACCGTGTGGAACCCGGGCTGGAAACCCTGCAAGACGCCGCTCGACTTCTACGAGTGCCGCCACGGCATGAGCTACACCCGTATCACGGGCCGCAAGAGTGGGGTAGAGGCCAGCGTGCTGTTCTTCGTGCCGCTGAAGAAGTGGTGTGAGGTGCAGAAGCTGACGCTGACGAACCAGTCGCAGGAGGTCAAGAGCTTAAAACTGTTCTCGTTCGAGGAGTGGTGCCTGTGGAATGCCGCTACCGACATGGAGAATTTCCAGCGTAACTTCTCGACCGGCGAGGTGGAGATTGAGGACTCTACGATATACCACAAGACGGAGTACCGCGAGCGCCGCAACCACTACGCCTTCTATCACGTAAACACCGAGATACAGGGCTTCGACACCGACCGCGAGACCTTCGTCGGCCTCTACAATGAGTTCAGTAATCCCGACGCCGTCGTCGAGGGTCGTCCCCGCAACAGCCACGCCCACGGCTGGAGTCCCATTGCTTCGCACTACATCGAGGTGACGCTGCAGCCCGGCGAAAGCAAGGACTTCGTCTTCCTGTTGGGCTACATCGAGAACGAACAGGACAAGAAGTTCTCTGCCCCGCAGGTCATCAATAAGGACAAGGCCCACGCCCTCATCGCCGAGCTCGACACCACCGCCAAGGTGGACAAGGCCTTCGCCGAACTCTGCGAGTACTGGGATTCCCTGCTTAATATATATAAGGTTCGCACGGGTAACGACAAGCTCGACCGCATGGTCAACATCTGGAACCAGTACCAGTGCATGGTGACCTTCAATTTTTCGCGAAGCGCATCGTTCTTCGAGAGCGGCGTAGGCCGTGGTATGGGCTTCCGCGACAGCAACCAGGACCTCGTGGGCTTTGTCCACCAGATTCCGCCCCGTGCCCGACAGCGCATCATCGACATCGCCTCCACGCAGTTCCCCGACGGTGGCTGCTACCACCAGTACCAGCCACTGACCAAGCGCGGCAACAACGACATCGGCGGCGGCTTCAACGACGACCCCTGCTGGCTCATCTTCGGCACCGTGGCCTACATCAAGGAGACGGGCGACTTCTCCATCCTCGACGAGCAGGTGCCCTTCGACAACCAGCCCGGCACGGAAGTGACGCTGTTCGAGCACCTGAAGATTTCGATGAACCACGTCATCAACAACCTCGGCCCGCACCTGCTGCCGCTCATCGGCCGTGCCGACTGGAACGACTGTCTGAACCTGAACTGCTTCTCATGGGACCCCAACGAGAGTTTCCAGACCACCGAGAACGTCAGCGAGGGCACCAAGGCCGAGAGCCTGATGATTGCCGGTCTGTTTGTGGTTACGGGCAAGGACTACGTGGCCCTCTGCCGCAAGCTGGCCGAACTGTCAGCAGGCCAAGGCTCAGCCTTGGCGTACGGAGAAGAGGCCGACCGCATGCAGCAGGCCGTCGACGCCATGATTGATGCCGTCAAGAAGCACGGCTGGGACGGCGAGTGGTATCTGCGCGCCTACGACTTCTACGGTCGCAAGATTGGCTCCAACGAGTGTGACGAGGGCAAGATTTTCATCGAGAGCCAGGGCTGGTGTACGATGGCCGAGATTGGTGCCGAGGACGGCATGGTGGCCAAGTCGCTCGACTCCTGCAAGAAGTACCTGGAGTGCGAGCACGGCATGGTGCTCAACAGCCCCGCCTTCACGAAGTACATCTACGAATATGGCGAAATTTCAAGTTATCCCGAGGGCTACAAGGAGAATGCCGGCATCTTCTGCCACAACAATCCCTGGGTCATCATCGGCGAATGCATAGCCGGTCGCGGCAACGACGCCTGGAGCCATTACGCCAAGATACTCCCCAGTTACGTGGAGGAGAAGTACCAGACGCTGCACAAGGTGGAGCCCTACGTCAACTGCCAGATGGTGGCCGGCAAGGACGCCTTCCGCCCCGGCGAGGGCAAGAACTCGTGGCTCACGGGTACGGCAGCCTGGATGTGGTACACCGTCTCGGAGTTCATCCTCGGCATCAAGCCCGACTACGACGGCATCCGCATCGACCCGTGCCTGCCCGAGACCGCCGGCGACTACACTGTCCAGCGCAAGTTCCGCGATGCGGAGTACGACATTACTATCCGTCCCAACGGCTCGCAGAAGGGTGTGAAGCGTGTTGTGCTCGATGGTTCTGCCATCGAGGGCACCGTCATCCCCTACACTCCCGGCAAGCACACCGTCGAGGTGGAGATGTAACGTCGGAATATCGAAGCATCGGAATATCGAAGCATCGGAATATCGAATCATCGAAGCATCGAATCATCGAATCATCGAATCATCGAATCATCGAATCATCGAATCATCGAAACAACATAATATCAAAACAAAGCAACAATGTCAACATTAACAATTTGCATCGTCATCCTTTTCTGCATCGGCTACTTCTGCATAGCCATCGAGGCTGTGACGAAAATCAACAAGGCAGCCATCGCGCTGCTGATGTTCGTGGGAACCTGGACGCTCTTCATGATTGATCCGGGCAGCTACATCGCCGCAGCCGTCGGAGACATGAAGGCCTCTGCCGTCGCCGAGGTCATTGAGCACCACTTAGGCTCCACAGGAACCACGCTGTTCTTCCTGTTAGGTGCCATGACCATCGTCGAGCTGGTGGACCAGAACGGCGGTTTCAACTTTGTGCGCGACACCCTGCAGACCAAGTCGAAGCGCTCGCTCCTGTGGCGTATCGCCTTCATGACGTTCATCCTGTCCGCCATCCTCGACAACCTGACCACCAGTATCGTGATGATCATGATTCTGCGCAAGCTGGTTGCCGACAAGAAGGACCGCATCATCTATGCCGCCTTGGTTGTCATCTCTGCCAACAGCGGCGGGGCTTTCTCGCCCATCGGCGACGTGACCACCATCATGCTGTGGAACAAGGGCGTCATCACCGCTGCCGGTGTCATCACCGAAGTCTTCATCCCCTCGCTGGTGTCGATGGTCATTCCGGCTTACATCCTCAGCCTGTCGCTGAAGGGTGACCTGGTGCCGCAGCAGGACACCGTGGCGGTTGAGGAGAGCGACTGCCTGACGGCCGGTCAGCGCAAGGCCATCTTCTTCCTGGGCGTGGGCGGACTCATCTTCGTGCCCATCTTCAAGACCATCACCCACCTGCCTCCCTTCGTGGGCATCCTGCTCGTACTGGGCGTGCTTTGGACGGTGACTGAGATTTTCTATGTCCGCATCCATCAGGAGGGCGATGACACCGCCAACAACACCAACACGCAGAAGCGCGTGTCGAAGATGCTGTCGCGCATCGACATGGACACCATCCTCTTCTTCCTCGGCATCCTCATGGCCGTGGGCTGCTTGGAGACCATCGGTGTGCTGACCATGCTGGGCGAGGGACTCAACACCGCCTTCGACGGCAACTACTACCTCATTACGGGCATCATCGGCGTGCTCTCCAGCATCGTTGACAATGTGCCTCTCGTGGCAGGCTGCATGGGCATGTACCCCGTTGTGGCCGACCCGGCCAGTGCGATGGCCGTCGACGGCATCTTCTGGCAGCTGCTGGCCTACTGTGCCGGTGTGGGTGGTTCGATGCTCATCATCGGCTCTGCCGCCGGTGTCGTGGTCATGGGTCTGGAGAAGATTACCTTCGGCTGGTACATGAAGAAGATTACGTGGATTGCCTTTGTCGGTTATCTGGCTGGCATCCTCTGCTACTGGTTCGAGAAGACATTCTTTTTCTAACCCGTAGCAGAACCACAAGGACTCCGTAGCGGAGGCACAAGGAATCCGTAGCGGAGCCACAAGGAGCCCGTAGCGGAGACATTTTAAGCCCGGAGCAAGAAAATTCCTTTTACGTAGCGGGAAATTTTCTTGCTCCGGGCTTCGTTTGGCGGTGCTCCGGGTACCGTTTCGTAGTGCTTCCTGCACCGTCGTTCGGTGCTCCGAGGGGTGTTTGGTGGCGCTGTCTGCTGCTTAGGCTTTCAGCTCAGCCGGTATCCAGAACCAGAAGGTGGATCCGACGCCTACTTCGCCCTCGACGCCTATCTGGCCGTTACACTTCTCGACGATGGCCTTACAGATGGAGAGGCCGAGACCAGTGCCTTGGACAAAGTCGTTGAGCTTGACGAAGCGCTCAAATACCGATGCCTGCTTCTCCTTGGGGATGCCGGCACCCGTGTCTTCGCAATAGAAGTAGAAACCGTCTGTCAGGACATCCTTGGACATGCGCTGTTCGGCGCGGTAACCTATGCGGATGTGGCCCTCGTGGGTGTATTTGACGGCATTGGTGACGAAGTTGGTGAGCACCTGCTGCAGGCGTCCCTTGTCGAGTACGGCAGGACAGGTGTCGAAGGGGTTGTCCTTCTGGAACTCCACGCCAGGCTCCTGGACGCGCTGAGCCAGTGTCTGGCAGATGTCATCGAAGACCTTTGACAGGTCAATGGGCTCCGGCTCGATGGCCAGCGACTCTCCCATGCTGGAGGCTTCCAGGATGTCGTTGATGAGTCGCAGCAGCATGTCGCAGTTGTTGCGGATGATGCGGATAAACTCCTTGCGTTCGTCGTCCGTGTCGACCATTTGCAGTAAGCTGCTGAATCCTACGATGGCATTGAGCGGGGTGCGTATCTCGTGCGTCATGTTCGCCAGGAAGGCTGCCTTCAGTCGGCCTGAGTCTTCGGCGCGTGACGTCTCCTGCCGCAGCTGCTTCTGGACTTCCATCAGGCGTGTGATGTTACGCACGGCACCATAGTAAGTGCGGATGCTGCCGTCGGGCCCATGTTGCGGTATGCCACTGATTGAATACCAGGCGGGCTGAGAGTCAACGTGGGTGTAGTTAAAGAAATGAACGGTGTTGAAGGGCTTCCCTTGCAGCACGGCATCTTGGAAGACGCCGATGGCCGCCTCGCGCGAGTCCTCGTTCATGGTGGAGTAGTACTCCTCTAACGTCATGCTGAACTCCGATTTGCGTAGTGTCCGCGAGAAATCTATGCGACGTGCTGCGATATCGAAGCTCCAGACATACATGTTGCTTTCCTCCAGCAGGTATCGTAACTGCTGTTCATACCGGTCGATGTTGTCATGGGTTGCACGTAGCTGACGGTCCTGTTCGCGCTGTTTCATATACATGTCGCGCTCGGCAGTAATATCGCGTGCTGTGATGATGTAGTAGACCAGCCGGTCTTCGTCGTAAGTGGGGCGTATGCGCATCTCGATGTACTTGTCGATGCCGATAGAGGGCTGGTGGACACGTCGGCAGACATGAAGAACATCACGGCTGTGGGGGTCGAAGTCTCCCTTGATACCAGGGTCATCGTACAAAGGAAGGTTGCGGAAGTAACGTTCGCTTTCTTCGTCGACAACAACCAGCTCGCGCATCTTCTGGTTGAAGTCAATCAGCATACCGTCGGGACCATAGAACGACATAGCGAGGAGGTTCGTTTCGAAAATCTTCATGTACTTGCTGCCCATCATCTGGTTGTGGCGCTCTTCCTCGCGCTCCTGCGTGATGTCCTTGGCGCTGTAGACGATGTAGCGAATCTTGCCGTCAATCTTTTCAGACGTGCCTGCACCCATGTATTCACGCCAGTCGGGATGTTCGGCGGTACCGCGGTTTAATTTGAGGTGGAGGTTGGAGTGTTTCAACTGTCCGGTAAGCAGTTTGGTGTTGATGTCGTGCAGTATCTTGGCCTCTTCAGGTTCCATTCTGGCGAGATACTCCTCAGGCAAGAAACCCTCGGGTGGCAGCATGTTTCCATACTTGTTGCGGATGATGTTGCCTTGGATGTCCCACTCCACGACAGAGAACTCACCCATGCTCAGGGCCTGTTTCATCATGTGGTTCAGGTCGTTGCTTCTATGGATGGCCGACTTGACACGGGCACGTGTCAGTCGCAACAGCAGGAATACTACTGCCACAATGATGGCAATGCCTACCAAGACGAACAGGGCTACGGGCGAGGCATCGTCGTGGACGCGCTCGGGATGGAACCATTTGTCGTAGATCTTACGCAGTTCGCCAGCCTGCTCCAGACGGGCGTACTGGTCATCAATGACATCGATGATGTCGTTGTCATAGCCGATGATGTGCAGTTCGCCGGCAGGAATGTCGATATCATCAAGTACGATGCTGTCAATGTTCAGCTCCTGAATCTTGCGGGTCAGTGGAATCTCACCCCAGATGTAGTACTTGTGGGTACCATTGCGCACCCCGGTCAGACCATCTCGGGGCGACTCACAGATGATGTTAAAGGGCAGGTTGGGTATCTCCTGCAGTCGTAGCATGGCATAGTCGTCTCGTTTGATGACCAACGTATCCGTTTCCCTCAGGTCGTTGATGCTCTTGAGGGGCGGTGTGTCCATGCGGCGTGCTGTCTTCAGGCTGTAGTAGTTGATGTATTTGCGCGTCTGCACATACGGACGCACCTTATAAGCGGAGCTCAAGCCTTGTATCAGGTCTGCCTCGTGACGTTCGAACATCATGGTGGCCTCGTGCCATCTACGCATCACAAAATGATGGGGAATCTCCAGGTTGTCGAGAATCATGTTCAGTACATCCACATTATATCCCGCCGGCTCTCCATTGGAATTGATGAACTCGAAAGGCTGGAAGTCCCAGTCGATTACGATAATCAGCGGGTCTTCGTTGGTGTAGCCGTAGAAGTCGCGTGCTGTCGAAGGGAGTATCGAACAGAAAACGGTAATAATCAATAACAGTATTTTTCTCATAGTGGTTCATCCATTATTTTCTTACAAGTCCTGTACAATGACATGGCACGGTGACCCAGATGATGGTGCCTTTCCCGACATCCGACTTGATACGTATCTTACCACCCATCTGGCGGATAACCTCATGGCAGATGCTCAGTCCGAGCCCTGTACCCTTGGAACTGGTGGAATTGAAACGCTCGAAGATGTGCTCCTGCTGTTCAGGACTGATGCCGCATCCCGTATCCTGGAATGTCAGCACCAAGTCTTCGCCCGTGTAGTCGAAACTGGCACGCACCTGTCCTTCCTTTGTGTATTGCACGGCGTTGGCCAATATCTGGTTGATGACGATACCCAGGTTCTGCTCGTCTATGTCGACCACCAGATGGTGGTAGGGACAATCTACGACATAGCTGACCTCCGGCTGTTGCCCTTCAGCCCATGCCGACTGGCAACGGCCCTCAAAAGTCATGGCAATGTCGACGGGCGTCTTCTTGAACTCTATCATCTGTGCGTCCAGGCGTGACAGGAACAGGATGTCATTGATGAGGTTGAGCAGTCGCGAAGCGTTTTCGTTGATTTCATGGATGAAGAACTCTTCGTCATCTGCTGTATGCTCCTGTTCGAAGAGTTCGGCGAAGCCCACCACTGATGTCAGCGGTGTGCGTATCTCATAGCTCATGTTGCGGAGGAAGGCATTCTTGAGGTTTTCTACCTCCTGTGCCTTGGCGGTCTCGTGAGCCAGGCTCTCCTCCGTTGTCTTGATTATGCTGATGTCACGGCACAGTCCGAAGTATTCGCTAACTTGTCCGTTGGCATCTATTGTGGGAATGAATGACCAGTAGAGATGCAACTGCATGTGGTCTCTTACCCTGACGAGTGTCTTAATATCCGTCTGGATGGACGTCTGCGTGCGGTTGTCCATGCTGTTGAAGACGCGTTCTGCCTGTTTCTTGGAATCGTCAGCTGTCAGTCCTAAGGCGCGTGTTTGCGTCAGCTGGTACTGTGCATGGCCAATCTCGCTGTAGATGGTCAGCGTGTGTGTGTCTGGCGAGTAGGTCACCGTGCGTATACCACCGTTCTTCAGCACGAAGTCGATGTTGCGGATGTAGCTGCCCAGCTCATCGTTGGCTTGCTGCTGTTGTCGCATCTGTCGTTTGATCTGGTTGTAGGAACGGGCTACCTCCGTGACGTCACGTCCTGTACCATAGACAGCCAGCAGTTGTCCGTCGTCGTTGCGGACAGGTACCAGCTGCAGTTCGTACAGCAGCTCGTCACGTTTCAGATAGTGGTTCAGGGCACGGTCGTCAGTTCCGTGGTAAATCTGCGTCAGGTAGGTGTAGTCAATATTGTCGACAGTCACGTTGTCCAGACCAAGGACATCCTGTAGGGAAATCTTGGATTTCAAGATGTCGGATATGCCGTCTGAGAAAGCGTTGATGGCTTTCTGGTTCATGTTGGTGATGATGCCGTGCTCGTCGTAGGCTACGGTGTCGACCAGTGCAGTCTCGAAGATGGCCTGATAACGTAGCATGGTGTCCTTGACCTGTTGCTGACGCAGTCGCTCGTCAGTGACGTCGTTCGTAGAACCAATGATGACGGCCGGTTTCCCGTTCTTGTCGGTGCGCAGCACGGAGAGGTGGATGACCAGCCATTGCGCTGTCCCCTGTCTGGCATCCTCGGCATGTACCTCGATGGTCTGTTTCTCCTCTTTCTGCTCTTCCGCCCGCTTTAGCGCCTGGACGATGAGTTCAAAGTCTTCAGGTACGACGTCATGGAAGAAGATGAAGGGCGATATGCCTTCAGCAGCCAGATGGCCGTCGTCGTTGTACTTGGTAATGGTTTTCGATGCTATGTCGTAGAGCCATATACGTACCTGACTGGTTTTCAGGATGAGCGAGAAGGTGTGGTTGGCCCTGCTGACATGCTTCGTCATCTTCTGTTCGTAGCGGCGATAGAAGATATAGTAAAATAGGTAAAGCAGTGTCAGTAGCAGGGTGAAGACAACAACCTTCCATATCCACGTGGGAATGCCCGATTCCTGACGCTCGGGATAGAACCACTTGTTTTGGATGCCCTCCAGTTCTCCGCTGGCATTCAACTGGGAATAGACGCTGTCCAACTGGTGAAGCAGGTGGGGGTCGTTGGACATGAACTTGTATTCGCCGTGCTGGATGTTAACGGGTGTCAGTTCCAGCTCGTCTTCGTAATGTAGCTTGTAAATAAGCCATTTCAACGACAGCGTATTCCATACAATCTGCATGTCGGCATGATTGTGTACCTGCAAGATGGCATCCTGCATGTCAGTATAGGGAATGGCGTTGTCTCCCCAGCCCTTTTGTTTCATCAAGTGGTGACTGAAACTGCCTTCATGCACGATCACTTTGTGATGCGCCAGGTCATTGACGGTCTTGATGACTGCAGGCTCACTCTTCTTGTGGAGTATGCTATGGGTGAAAATCTGAATGACCGACTGTCCGTAGTTGGCATACTTGTTATGGAAATGGGCATCCATGCCAAGCATCAGGTGGGAATGGCCTGCATTTAGGTCATTCAGTGCTTCTTGTGTGGGTTTCAGCCTAATGATGTAGGGAATGTCCAGTTCCTTGAATATCAGTCTTAACAGGTCGATGTTATAGCCTACGGGTTCACCGTTCTCGTTCAGAAAGGCATAGGGCCACAGGTCCCACGCATCCTCGTAGACAAGGGGATGCTCGTCATTGAATACCTGTATGCTGTCGTTACCTTTCGCAGCCGCTGGAAGGCAGGGGGCGAATATCGCCCAGATGAGGGCAAGAAGGCTGATTAGCTTTCTTGCACGATGTTGCTTGTATGTCATGCCGTTGTAGCCTTTTCTTTTAATTCCATAATGTCGGCGGGTATCCAGAACCAGAACGTAGAACCCTGGTCCACTTCGCTCTCCACGCCAATCTCGCCGTTGCATTTCTCAATGATGGCCTTACAGATGGACAGACCGAGACCCGTACCCTGGATGAAGTCGTTGAGTTTGACGAAGCGCTCGAAGACGGCCTCCTGCTTCTCCTTGGGAATGCCGCTGCCCGTATCCTCGCAGTAGACGTACAGGCCCTGCCGGCCGTTGCGCTCCTCTATGCGGTAGCCCACCTGGATGTGTCCCTGATGGGTGTACTTGACGGCATTGGTGACGAAGTTGGTGATGACCTGCTGGATGCGTCCGCTGTCGATATAGGTCTTCAGACTCTCGTATGGGTTGACCTGCTGGAACTCAACGCCTGGCTCCTGCACACGCTGTGCCAGCGAGATGCAGGTATTTGCGAACTCTTGTGCAAAGTCTACTTCACTGACGATGATCTCCATGGCATTGGCATCGACATTGGAGAGTACCAGGATGTCGTTGATGAGTCGCAGCAGCATGTCGCAGTTGTTGTGGATGACACGAATCATCTCACGCTTGTCGTCGGGCGAGTCAATGGCCTGCAGTAAGTCGGTGAAGCCGACGATGGCATTGAGCGGTGTGCGTATCTCGTGCGTCATGTTGGCCAGGAAGACGGCCTTCAGACGACCGGAGTCATTGGCACGCTCAGTCTCGCGTCTCAGCTGGTCCTGCTTGTTCATGATGCTTGAAATGTTTCGGAATACACCAAAGCTACCAGTCAGGTTGCCCTTCTCGTCGTATTCTGGAATACTGTTCAACTGTATCCATTGCAGTTCGGTACTCTTGCCGGTCACAACGGGATAAACCTGTCCGACAAACGACAACGGCTTGCTGAAAACCTCGGCGGGAGAAGCCAGACTACGTACGAATTCGTCCTCCTGATTGACGAAGATGGACTTCATTTGTTTCAGCGTGAACGTCTTCGACACGGTGCTGAGGCCTTGATAGAACTCGATGCAGTCTCGCTCGAGGCTAATGCGCCAAGCCTGCATGTCGCATCTGTCCATCATGTAGCGCAGTTCCTCCTCGTAGTGTCTGATTTTCTCGTTGACACGCTGCAGCTGCTGGTCGTTGAGCTTGGCCTGCAGGTACATCTGACGCTCTTCCGACACGTTGCGTGCGGCAACAGCGATATATATCAGTTTGCCATAGTCGTCGCGGATGGGGTGGAGGTGTATCTCCAAATAGTCGTGGATGTCGCGCTCGGGAATAATGCTCTGTGAACATATCCATAAGTTCTGCACGTTGTTGCGGTCGCAGCACTCCAGAAAGGGTGATGCTTCAAACAGGTTGGTCTTGTAGAAATGCTCATCATATTCGTCGCTGTCGAAATGGCAGATGTCGCGCATCATCTTGTTCGAATCCAGCAGCCAGCCGTCAGGACTATAGAACGACAGACCGATAATGGAATTTTCGAAGATGAGTTTGTATTTGTCCGTCAGCTCACCCTCTTCCTCTTCTTGACGGCGTAGTTCTGTATCGTCGCGCAGGGTACTGATAATACTCCGCAGACGCTTCGTGCCGGGATAATACTCGGCCACGCTGAAGTCTTGCAGGAAAATCCAGCAGGGCTCACCACCATCGAACTTGTTGTTCCACCGATAAAAGAAGTCCTCGTTGCTCGACTCTCCCCTGACGATGCGGTGAAAGGCTTCCATCGCTTGCTCCAAGTCGTCAGGATGGATGTGTTTTTTCCACTTTTCGATGCTGACGCCCTCTTTGGGCATCAGGGTGCCGTGCAGGTTGTAGATGTGTCTGTCGCGAGGGACGTAGCATACAACATTGTTGTCACTGATCTTCACAGCCTGTTCCATCATCTTGCTCGTAAATTGCGAGTCACGCATGCGTTTGCGGACACGCATGACAATGAGCCGGTTGTTCACCAGCATGGCAATGAACAGCACCAATACGATGGCGCCAATAGAGGTGGTTAGTGGCTGGAAGGGCCAGACGAATGCTGCTATAAATAATAATAGTTTCGTAGTCATAGGTTCAGTGATGTTTGTTAAGCGTAGATGTCGCGACGTTTCTCAATGGCATGGGCTTCGCAGGGGATGCTCACCCAGGAAGTAGTGCCCTTGTCCTGTTCCGACTGTATCTCGATGGTGCCACCCATCTGCTGGACAAGCGTCTGGACAATAGGCAGGTCGAGGCCCACTCCGCACAACTCTTCCTGTTCGTTGCGCACGAAACGTTCGAAGATGTGGGGCAGCGTCTTGGCATCGATGCCGTTTCCGGTGTCCTCGATGCTGATGGTCAGCTCACCATGGCGGTATTCGTATTTGGCACGGATGCTGCCCTGGGTGGTGTGATTGGCAGCATAGGCGCAGAGCTTCTGAATGACCGTACCCACGTGTTCGTTATCGATGTCGACAAGCAGTCGCTCGTAGGGATTCTCGATGACGGTCTTGACCTCCGGGCTGATGGCGCTCCATCCTATCTGGCAATAGCTCTCGAACAGCAAGGCGAAGTCGGTCTCCATCTTGTTGTACTCTATCATGTTGGCATCCAGACGCGACAGGTACAGAATGTCGTTGACCAACTTCAGCAAGTCGTTCGAGTTACGCCTGATCTCGTCTACAAACAGCGGCTCGTCGGCCTCGTCGTGCTCGCTCTCGAAGAGTTCGGCAAAACCTACCACCGTGTTCAGCGGCGTACGTATCTCGTAGCTCATATTGGTCAGGAAGGCCTGCTTCAGCAGCTCCGTCTCCTGTGCCTTCTTGGTCTCGATGGCCAGGTGCTGCTCCGTCTCCACCTGGTCGGTCATGTTGCGGCACATGCCGAAGTAGCGAACGACGTTCCCCTCCTCATCCTTCATGGGGACAAGGTTGAACATCAGCCATATCTGACGTCTTTTCTCGTCACGGAATTCTGTCTCAATGGTTAAGTTGATGGGATGGGTGGTCAGGTGGTCCATACGGTTCAACGCACTGGAGATGGCTCTGCGGAAACGGGGCGTGCCTAGGCGAATGCAACGCAGCTGCGACAGCTTCAGCTGAGCCTCGTTGATGTTGTTGGAGATTTCCATGGTGTACGATGCGGGATAGTAGTTGACCAGTCGCACACCGCTGACCCGCAGGGCGTAGTTGATGTTTTCGATATAGCTCTGGATGCTCTTGGTGGCCTGCTGCAGCTCTTTGATGCTGTCCTGCTGGCGGTGGAACGACTCAACCATCTCTGTCACGTTGCGTCCGGCCATGTAGATGCCTTCCAACTCGCCTTGGGCATTCCGGATGGGGTTGATGGTCGACTCGTAGTACATCTTGCCATGTAGGCCGAAGCGGTCTGCTTGGTAGATGTCATCTTGATAGTCCTTGAAGTCTACCAGCGAGGTTGTACGTGTGTTCTCCAACTTGTTGAATTCAATATTGCAGAACATGGGATTGTTCTGCAAAAGGAAGTGGCCTTCCAATAAACTCTTGCGGTCGCGAATGCCAAACGAACGGCACGCTTTGTCGTTGATGTCGCACAGCACACCGTTCTTGTCGTAGTAAATCATGTCTACCAACGCGGAATTGAACACCGTATGGTATCGCATCAACAGGGCGTTCACATTCTCTTTGCGCCGCGTCTCGTCAGTGATGTCGCGCTGGATGCCCAGCAGGTCCACTACCTCGCCATGCATTCCATAGCGGGCTATGGATAGGGTCACCTCGTAGTAGGAGTAGCGACCGTCCTCGTCCTTGGTACCCCTGACGGTGACCGTTGCTGACTTTCTGCGTCCTTCGAAAATGTCGAAGACTGCCTTGCGCAATTCTTCAAAGTCGTTGCGCTCGAAACGCTTGGCAAACTCGATAGGGTTGCATTCGGAGGCGAAGGAGCTGCCTCCTTCCATCAGCGAGTAGTGTCGTCTTGGACCATTGTATATCCATAACTGTAGCTTGCCGGACAGCAACATGAGGGCCAGACGACTGTTTTGGCTCGCTCCCAGCGTCTTCGCATCAATCTCACGGAAATGGTAAACAAAACTGTAGAATAGCAGTACGAAAACGGCAATAAGCAGGAAGGCTACCACGTATGCCGTGATATGATCCAGGTCAAAAAGACGCTCTATTATAAATCCATTCATAGCGTTAAGGTGTAGTTATTGATGCCTTATAGGCTACAAAGTTAGATAAAAAATTAAAAAACTCCAAATTTTTTTATCTTTTATTTTGTGTTTTCCATAGCTTTTCGTAACTTTGTACGAAGAAAAACCAATAAACAATAATTATGATAGACGTAAAACAAACATTAGCAGGAGCGGAAGAGCGCATGGAAATGGCTGCCTTGTTCCTTGAAGAAGAGCTGAATCGCATCCGTGCAGGACGTGCCAACGTGGCCATCCTCAGTGGTGTGAGAGTAGAGTCCTACGGGCAAAAGGTGCCCCTTAATCAGGTCGCCAACGTGTCCACTCCCGATGCACGCACCATCGCTATCAAGCCGTGGGACCGCAAGCAGATACGTGACATCGAGAAGGCCATCATGGACTCTGACGTAGGCATTACGCCTGAGAATAATGGTGAAATCATTCGCCTCGGCATTCCGCAACCTACCGAGGAGCGACGCCGCGACCTCGTGAAGCAGTGCAACAAGATTGCCGAGAAGGCCAAGGTTGAGGTGCGCAACGTGCGTGCCGACATCAAGGACAAACTGAAGAAGGCTATCAAGGACGGACTCAGCGAGGACAACGAGAAGGACGCCGAAGCCGAACTCCAGAAGTTGCACGACAAGTTCATCAAGAAACTTGACGAACTCATTGAAGCCAAGAACAAGGAGATTATGACGGTTTAGTTCTTAGTTCATAGTTCACAGTTCTTAGTTCTTAGTTCATCGTTGAAAGGGCTCGTCATTAAGAATACCGGCAGTTGGTACACCGTCCTCACCGACGATGGACCAACTGTCGATTGTAAAATCAAGGGAAACTTCCGTCTGCGTGGCATACGGAGCACCAATCCTGTAGCCGTCGGTGACCGTGTGACTATTACCTCTCCTTCCCCGGGAGGGACGGGGGCCTTTATCACGGAGATAGAAGACCGTCGCAACTACATCATCCGTAAAAGCATCAATCTCTCCAAGCAGAGTCATATCCTCGCCGCTAACGTTGACCAGGCTATTCTCGTGGTCACAGTCACCAAGCCGGAGACATCCACAACGTTCATCGACCGTTTTCTGGCTTCGGCAGAAGCCTATCGTGTGCCGGTTTTCCTCGTGTTCAACAAGACCGACCTTCTCTCGCCCGACGAGCTGCACTATCAGCAAATGATGATTCAGCTCTACGAGACCGTCGGCTATACGTGTTTCCCCATCTCCGCTATCAACGGCGAGGGCTTGGAGGCCCTGCGCCCCTTGCTCGACGGGAAGATAACGCTCCTCAGCGGCAATTCCGGCGTGGGCAAGTCGACACTCATCAACCGCATCGTTCCCCAAGCCCATTTGCGTACTGCTGAAATCAGCGATGCCCACAATACGGGTATGCACACCACCACCTTCTCGGAAATGATTCCCATTCAGCATTCACCATTGACCAATGACCATTCTGATGCACAGCCAATGGCCAATGGTTGGCTCATCGATACGCCGGGTATTAAAGGCTTTGGCACGTTTGACATGGAGCGCGAGGAGCTGACCAGCTATTTCAAGGAGATTTTTCAGTTCTCCCAGCAGTGCAAGTTCTCTGACTGTACCCACACCCACGAGCCAGGCTGTGCCGTCTTGAAAGCCGTCGAGGACCATTATATCGCCCAGAGCCGCTATCAGTCTTATCTATCCATGCTGGACGATAAGGATGAAAACAGATATCGTGAGGCGTACTGATGGCGATTATCCGGGCGCAAATAGCTTAAATGTGGTTAAAATGAGGAAAGTGTTCGGTTTTTTGATGAAAACAATATATCTTTGCAAGCATTAATAATTAGATAATAATGATTATGAACAAGAACGAGAAATTTGCCATTGCCATCAATCGTGAGTTAGGAAGTGGCGGCCATACCGTAGGCGCTAAGCTGGCAGAGAAGTTGGGAGTGAAGTTCTACGATAAGGACGTGCTCAAGGTCTTGGAAGACAAGTTCCACCTCTCTATCGAGGAGATTGAACGGCTGAAGGGCCAGCGCCATGGCTGGTGGGCTGACGTCTGTCGCATGATGCTCGTCGGTCAGGACCGGGGCGCTGACCTTGACATGCCGAAGAGCTACGACGGTCCCGGACTGCTGACAGCCGATGATGTGTTTAAAGCTGAGACGGAGTTGCTGCAGAACGTTGCCGCCGAGGATTCGTGCGTCGTTTCAGGCCGCAGTGGTTTCTATGCGCTCCGCAATCACCCCAACCACCTGAGTATCCTCATCCAGGCCTCGATGCCTTTCCGTGTGCAGCGTGTCATGCATAAGCAGAATCTGACTGAGGAGGAAGCTAAGAAGGTGATTGCCAAGGTGGACGAGATGCGCGAGAACTACGTGAAGGAGTACACCAAGTCGTCTCGTTATGACACCCGCAACTACGACCTTGTCATCTTAGCCGACGGCAAGACCGAGGATGAGATGGTGGAACTCATCATGGACTTTATTGGTTAATTTTAATGCAATGGAGTCAGGGGGTAGATGATGTTCACGATGAAGATGTTGGCAGCGAGGATGATAAGGTTCATCAACAGGCCGATGCGCATGAAATCGCCGAAGCGGTAGCCGCCCGGTCCGTATACCAGCATGTGGGTGGGTGAGCCGATGGGCGTGGCAAAGCTGCTGCTGACGCTAATCATCAAGGCGACGAGGAAGGGGAAGGGTTCATAGCCCAATTTCTCGGCAGCTTCGTACATGATGGGGAAGAACATGGCACCGGCGGCGGTGTTGGAGATAAATTCAGTGATGAAGGTGCCGACGAAACAGACTGCCACCATGACGACGATGGGGTTGGTACCGCAGACGTCGAGGATTCCTAAAGCCAAACGTTCGGCGATGCCCGTCTTTTGGATGGCAATTCCGAGGACGGCACTACCGGCGAAGACCATGAGAATCTCCCAATTGATGGCTTTCATCGCTTGTTCTCCGCTGCAGCAGCGGCAGACAAGCATGGCAGCTGCTGCGAGGAAGGCGCACTGAAGGAGGGGTAGGACACCAAGGGCGGAGAGGGCTACCATGGCTATCATGATGAAGGAGGATAGGAAGGTGCCGATACCGATGTTGGGCACGTCATCGGAATCGAAGAAATGAACTGTGTTTTTGAGTGTTTCGGTATTGATTTTGACATGATGAGGGAATACGAGTAGTAGCGTGTCTCCGGCTTCGAGCACAACCTGACGCGGCACTTCGTTGATACGCTGTCCTAGACGGGCTATGGCAGCAACCATCAGGTTGTTGTCCTCCTCGAACGTGGTACTGGCAATGGTCTGACCTATGAGGCTACTGCCGTAGGTGACGTAGGCGGTGCGTATCTGGCTCTTCTGGTCGGCCTCCTTGATAGAAAATATATGGTGGGGCGCAACGGCGAGCTGGTGGTTGACGGCCATTTGGTAGAGGTCGTTTATCTGTCCAGCATATATAAGTTGGTCGCCGCCCATGATGGGCTCATCCTCGCTGACGGGCGAGGGAGATTGGTCGAAGTGGTACATCTCTATCAGGCTGCCGCCTTGGACATGGTAGAGGCCTGCCTCAGCCAGCGTTTGTCCGATGTGGGGATTGTCGGACGGTACACGCAGTTCGATAGTGTACTCGGAAGTAGCCTCGAAAGCCGATTCGGATGTCTCTCTGTTGGGTAGCAGTCTACGCATGGCAATGATCGACAGTATGCCGATGGCGAGACAGAAGAGTCCGGGTACGGTGGTGGTCAGGATGTTCATAGCCTCTCCCGTTTTTTCTTCATAGAGTCCGCTGATGATGAGGTTCGGCGGCGTACCGATGAGCGTACAGACACCGCCCATGCCTGAGGCATAGCTCAAGGGGATGAGCAATTTGGACGGCGAGATGCCGAGTTTCTTCGACCACATCTTGACGATGTTGACGAACAGGGCCACCACGGTGGTATTGCTGAGGAAGGAACTGAGCACAGCCACTGGGAGCATCAGTCGCGTGACGGCTTTCGAGTAGTTGTCGGGTGTGCCAAGCAGATATTTTACGATGTAGTGCAGCACACCGGTATGCGTTAGTCCGGCAACAACGACAAACAGTACTCCGACGGTCACGACGGAGGAACTGCTGAAGCCTGAGAATGCCTCCTTGGCGTCAAGCACGCCAGTGACGTAGAGCACGCCGATGGCGCTGAGGAATACGACGTCGGAGCGCCACTTGGTAAAGAGCAGGACCGTGAACATGCCCAGCACCGTGATGATAGTAATCCAGGCATTGAGGTCAAAACCTAAGAAAACAAATGTATCCATGTTAATGTTAAGTGTCTTTTGCTTGTTCTTTTACTTCCTTGTTCTTGATGACATATTTCTGATAGTAGGTGATAAGGAGTGTGGTCATGGGTAGGGCGATGATCATGCCGAGGATGCCGAGCAGCGAGCCCCAGATGGATAGCGACAGGAGGATGATGGCTGAGTTGAGCCCCATGACCTTGCCCATGATCTTGGGTGTAAGGATGGTGTCCTGGATGACCTGCACGACGGCGAAGACGATGAGCGCACTGAGCATGATGAACCAGAAACTCTCACCCGTGTCGGCAGCCTGCACGACGGCCAGGATGATGGTGGGTATAAAGCCCAGCAGCTGTAGGTAGGGCACCATGTTGAGCAGTCCGATGAACATGCCGAGTCCGATGGCCATGGGAAATCCGATGATGAGGAAGCCGATGCTGAAGAGTACGCCCACGGAGAAAGCCACGATGGCCTGTCCGCGGAAATAGAGGTTCATGCCGTTGGTGACGTCGGTGACCAGTTGCAGGGCAAAGCGGCGGTAGCGCTCAGGCAGGAGGTCCACCCAGCCTCGTGTGAGCTTCTCGTAGTCGAGGAGGATGAAGAGGGTGTAGAGGAGAACCATGGTTATTGTGAAGAGGCTGGAGACGATGTTGAGGGTCTGCGAGATGACCGTCCATATCTTGGGCACGCTCTGCTTGATGGTATCGATGAAACCTTCCTGGGTGATGAAGGCCTTGATGTCGGCTTCGGTCAGGTGCTCGTGCAGGAAGTCCTCTATGATGTCGGGGATATTATTCAGGTTCACGTTATTGGCGATGAATATCTTGAGCAGGTCCTGTGCACGGCCTATTTCCTCGATGATGGGCGGGATGGCTATCACAAAGAAGAGAGCGATAACCAGTGCCACGACGAGGAAGGTGGCGAGGATGGCCACGATGCGGAAGCGCATGCGGCAGCGGAACTGGAAGAACTTAACCAGTGGAAACAGCAGGTAGGCGATGAGCCAGGCCAGAAAGAAGGGTAGCAAGACGGCACTCAGCCGGTTGAGCAGCAGGATGATGCCGGTGATGATGAGAACGGTAAGAATGCCGCGAACGAAACTGTCGAAGGTAATCTGTTTCATTGTAGACCTTGATGAAGAAATTGGAGATAGGCGTCGATGTCCTCGTCGTAGGAGCGAGGCTCAGCCAACAGCTTTCCGTCGGGCGAGATGAGCACGTAGAAGGGCTGCGCATTGGCGCCGAACTGGCTGCGCTGCAGGTAGCTCCACTTGTCGCCCACAGTGCGCAGGGTACGGGTGGCTCCGTTCTCGGTGACAGTGACGGGGGAGGCCAGCGGCGTCTTATCGTCAACATACAGCGAGACGAGGACATAACGGTTGTTCAGCAGGTCGGCGACACGGGAGTCAGTCCATACGGCAGCCTCCATCTTGCGGCAGTTGACGCAGCCGAAGCCGGTGAAGTCAATCATGACGGGCTTGCCCTCGGCACGGGCGATGGACAGGGCGGTATCGTAGTCGAGGGTGCGCGGCTCTACCAGCATACTGGTGTCGGACGACAGCTTGAAGTCCTGCGTCGTCATAGGCGGCGCGAAGGCGGAGATGGCTTTCAGCGGTGCTCCCCAGAGTCCGGGTACCATATAGACGGCGAAGGCCAGCGAGGCCACGGCGATGAAGAAACGCGGTACGGAGGTGTGGCGGCTGTCATCGTCGGCAGGGAAGCGCAGCCAGCCGAGGTGGTAGCAGCCAAGGAGCGTGAAGAGCACGATCCAGATAGCCAGGAATACCTCGCGGTCGAGCAGGTGCCAGCCGTAGGCGAGGTCGGCCACGGACAGGAACTTCAGGGCGAAAGCCAGTTCGATGAAGGCCAGCGTCACCTTGACGGCATTCATCCAGCCTCCTGACTTGGGGGCGCTCTTCAGCAGTTGCGGGAAGAGGGCGAAGAGGGTGAAGGGCAGTGCCAGTGCGACGGCGAAGCCCGTCATGCCGATAGCTGGAGCGGCGATGCTGCCCTGTGTGGATACGGCCACGAGCAGGAATCCGATGATGGGACCCGTGCACGAGAAGGATACCAGTGCCAGCGTGAATGCCATCAGGAAGATGGACAGCCAGCCGGAGGCAGACTCCGACTTGCGGTCGGCGCTGTTGGCCCATGAGGCGGGGAGCGTGATTTCGAAGGCTCCGAAGAAGGAGGCGGCAAAGACCACCAGCAGCAGGCAGAAGAAGATGTTGAAGACGGCATTGGTGGACAGCGCGTTGAGGGCGCTGGCTCCGAAGAGCAGCGTGACGAGCAGTCCCAGCAGCACGTAGATGACGATGATGGACAGTCCGTAGGTGATGGCTTCGCGAATGGCCTTGGCGCGTGACTTGTTGCGTTTCAGGAAGAACGAGACGGTCATGGGTATGACCGGCCATACGCACGGCGTGAACAGGGCAATGAGTCCGCCAAGGAACCCTTGGAGGAAGATGAACCACCAGGAGGTGGAGGAAGACGTTTGCAGCGCGTCATTGGGCGCAGCGGTGGTGGCTGCGGTGTCGGCGAGCTCAGCGGAGAGCGCGGTGCTGGCGGGTACGGCAGTGGTGTCGGTAGTGGAGGCGGCGGTGGGCGCGGCGTCAGACGCGGCGGTTGCGGCGGCCCCGGCGGCAAAACCGCCGGGAACACTAAGGGCGGCATTCCTGGAGGCGGTGTCGGCCGTCTGCTGCTTGGGGGTGGGGAGGGTGCCCGACGTCTTCAGCTCGACGCTGGTTGGGGGCAGGCACATCTCGTCGTTGCAGGCGCCATACTCCAGATAACAGTCTATCTGGTACTGCTGACGCGTGAAACGTACCGGCTGGACGAAGGTGACCTGATGTTCGAAATAGCGGACATCCATCTCAAACAACTTGTCATACTGGCTGATGACCTTTCCTCGGGGCTGCAGGCGCCCTGCCGTCTCGACACCTTCGAGACGGTCAGCATGAAAGGTAGCGGCGATGGGGCCGCCGCTACCAATATCAGTAGAGTAGACGTGCCAGCCGCTGTCGATGGTGCCGGTAAACACTATTTCGCCTTTGTTATCGCCAACGATTCGCAATTCGGAGGTAAAGTGGACGGGGTCTACCATCTGGCCGCGCACGGCAAGGACCGCGCAGCAGCACATCAGCAGGAGGGCAAGACTACGGATCTTCATCCTTTACTTAGGCAGGTTGAAGGCAACGGTCATTTCTTTGAGCTGTTCGTCGCTCATACCCTCGGGCTCAAAGCCCATGCACTTGGCGTCGATATAGATCTTGGCAGACTTGGACAGCACGTCAATCTGGTCGAAGGCGTCCATGACGTCAGTACCCTTGGCGAAGACACCATGCTTCTCCCACAGAACGACGTCGTAGTCCTCGAGTTCACGTAGCGTGGCGTCGGCCAGCATGGTGGAACCGGGCAGCTCGTAAGGTACGATGCCTAAGCCTAAGGGACAGAAAGCCTTGGTCTCGGGAATCATCGACCAGAGAATATTCGTCAGCACGTCCTTGCCGAGGAATTTCCTGGAGTGGCTCATGGCGACCAGCTCGATGGGGTGGGTATGTACGGTGGCCTTGTAGCCAGTGCCGTCGGCAATCTGCTTGGCATGCACCGTCAGGTGACTGGGCAGCTCGGATGTCGGCATCACGGGGTTGTCGGCGATGATGACGTACGAGGCGCAGTCGTCGAGGATGCGGATGATGCTGCCGTTGTCCATGGGACGGCGTGCCAGGTCGCGCATGCGCTTGCCTGTACCTTTACAATAGAAGTAGCAGCCTTTCAGGGCTGGCAGGGTGACACCAATCTGGATGACGTCGCTGATGGGTGCCAGCTGGCGCATCTCGGCATCGGCATACTCGGTGATGTTGACGGTGATGTTGCCGCCGTTGCGTTCGGCCCATCCGTTCTGCCACAGGTAGCCTGCAACCTCGGCAATCTTCTCAATCTCCTGCTGCAGGGCAGGACGTCCTTCTAAAATGCTTTTCATAATTCTTTACGTAGCTTGTTTGTTATGTTTATTGAAATATCTTAAATGCGTAGCCTTCGTCACGCAGCCACTCGATGGCGGCAGGCAGGGCGGTGCGCAGTTTGTCGATGGACTTCAGCGAGTCGTGGAAGGTGATGATGCTGCCGTTGCGGACATAGCGCTTGACGTTGTTTAGCACGTCCTCGGCGGTCATCCACTTGGAATAGTCTCGCGTGACGAGGTCCCACATGACAATCTTGAACTTCCTGCTGAGCCATGCATACTGGGCGAGGCGCATCCAACCATGAGGAGGGCGCACCAGGTTGGTCTTCAGGTACGCATTGGCCTTCTCTACATTATAGCTGTAGTCGTGGATGGAGTAGCGGATGCCGCTGATGTGGTTGTGCGTGTGATTACCGATGCGGTGCCCCTCGTCAATGACACGCTGGTGCAGTTCGGGATATTTCCGGGCATTGTCGCCCACCATGAAGAAGGTGGCCTTGACGCCATACTGCATTAGCACGTCAAGAATCCAGGGCGTGGCCTCGGGGATGGGACCGTCGTCGAAGGTCAGATAGACGGCCTTCTCGTGACGGTCCATACGCCATAGTGCCTTGGGATATAACCACCGTAGCCAGATGGAGGGCTGCTCGATAATCATCTGTTTTGAAATTTGAAGTTTGAAATTTGAAGTTTGAACTCTCTTCTCTAAACTCTCAACTCTAAACTCTCAACTCTAAACTCTCAACTCTAAACTCTCAACTAATACCCCAGCCGGCCACCTCTCGACTCGTAGGTCTCCATGATCTTTCCCAGTTCGTCCATACGGCCCGCCGACCACTTCTGGTCGAAGGCGTCGCCGAGACTCAACAGCTGCTGCATGATGTAGAGGTGCATGGCGCACTCGTTGCTGGAAGACTCAAAGCGGCTCTGGTCGAGGTTGCAGTACCAGCGCATATACTGTGAACTGTTCTTCCACAGGGCGTCGAGGATGTTCTGCGACTCCTTCTGGTTGCCGATGGTAGCCCATGCCCGTGCCATGTCCATGGAGCCCGAGCTGTAGTTGTGAGCAACATTGTAGGTCGGTATCTGCTTGTCGATATAGCGGAGCACCTCCTCGGCTTCCTTGTTCTTGCCCTCGTTAGCCAGCGACATGGCTAAGTGAGCCATGATGCGGCGGTGGGTATAGCACATGCGCATCACCGTCTCGTCGAGGTAGATGCCGGGCTTGTCGATGCCACCGAACTTGAAGCGGTGCATCACGTTGTCGTAGGTGCGCTTCGTATCGAAGCTCTTCACACCCTCGATGGGCTTGCCGTCGTGGTTGGTGGTGAACGGCGTGATGCGATAGACAAGACCCTCGGTGATGGTGTTGTTGCCGAGGTTGATGTAGTTGTCCTCACCCACGGAGACAGCCACGTAGATGGGGCGTGTCCAGTTACACTCGGCCAGCATCTCCAGAATCATCAGGTCTCCCTTGTAGAGGGCACTCTTACCCTTCAGCGAGATGACCATGCGGTCGGGGATGCTGTCGGTGGCCATCATCATGCCGCTCTTGCGCACGGCCTCCTTGTCGATGGTCATATATAGGGTGTCGGTGGGGATGACGTGCAGGTCCTTGTCCTTGGAACGTACCCAGTATTTCAGCACGTTCTTCAGCTCGAAGGGATCGTCGCCGAACTGCTCACGGGCCATCTCCGGATTCTCGCGGTAGTGTTCGAGCACGACTTCCTTCATGCGAGGCTCAATGGAGACATACTCGTTGGTGCCGGCACAGTATTCAATGCGCTGCCACGTGATGGGCACCGACGGAGAGTCGTAGGCCGGACGGCACATCTGGTCGATATACCAGTCGGTCTGCAGATAGCTGAGGTTGCACACGCGGGTATCGGTGCGCACACCCTCTACGTCCTGGTTGTACCACAGCGGGAAAGTATCGTTGTCACCATTGGTATAGATGATGGGGTTACCCTCGTCCTGCAGCGACATCAGGTAGTTCTGGCCGAAGTCACGGCAGGTGTAGCGCCCTGAGCGGTCGTGGTCGTCCCACGTCTGCGAGGCCATCTGGACAGGCACCAGCAGGCAGGCGACAGCGATGAGGCAGGCGATCATCATCGGATTAACCTTCTTGAGGTACTGCTTCAGTATTTCGATAATGGCAGCTACGCCGAGTCCGCACCAGATGGCGAAGGCATAGAACGAACCGGCATAGGCGTAGTCACGCTCACGGGGCTGTGACGGTGTCTGGTTCAGGTAGAAGACAATGGCCAGACCGGTCATGAAGAACAGGAAGAACACCACCCAGAACTGGCGGATGCCTGTCTGGTCCTTGGCAGAGCCGTGATGCTTGGCCAGCGACTGCCAGAAGAGACCAATCAGTCCCAGCAGCAGTGGCAGGCAGTAGAAGACGTTATGTCCCTTGTTCTCCTTCAACTCGTCGGGCAGCAGGTCCTGGTCGCCTAAGCGCCAGTTGTCGAACCAGTCGAAGCCACTCAGCCAGTTGCCGTGCTCCGGCTCGCCATTACCCTGCAAGTCGTTCTGGCGGCCGGCGAAGTTCCACATGAAGTAGCGCCAGTACATGAAGTTGCACTGGTAGGAAATGAAGAAGCGCAGGTTCTCCAACTGCGACGGCACCTTCACCGTCACATCCTCGCCGCAGCGGTCGAAGTGTACCTCGCGACCGTCGACACCACCCATCCAGCTCTCATACTGGCTGGCATGGGCAGCACTGTACATGCGGGGGAACAGCATGTTCTGCGCGTATTTGTATTCGTCCTTGGTACGCAGGATGAAGTACTCGTCCTTCTCGTCGGCCGATGCTTTCTCCTTACGCTGCCATACGGGGTCGCCCTTTGTCATGACGGGACGGCAGTATTCGCCGTCCTTCTCCAGTGCCACCTGCGACGTGTAGGCCTGACCGTAGAACAGCGGGCGCTGGCCGTACTGCTCACGACCCAGGTATTCGCCCAGCGTAAAGATGTCCTCGGGCGAGTTCTGGTCCATGGGCGGATTGGCTGCCGAGCGGATGACGATGAGGGCATACGACGAGTAGCCAATCATCAGCATGAGCATGCAGAGCAGCGACGTGTTCTTTATGCGGGCAGAGACGAGGGCCTTGGGCTTCTGGCCGCTGGCCTTCACCTGATAGCCGAGGACATACCACATCACGGCCAGTACGATGACGCCGATGATGACCGACATCCAGCCATGTCCGTAGAAGGGAATACCTAACATGGCGACAGCCAGCAGGAAGGCCACGTTCTGACGCTTCTCATTGACCATTGACCATTGACCATTGACCATTTTGCCGGGGCGCTGGGTTTCGTAGATGGCCCAGATGATGACGCCGATGAGCAGGAAGATATAGATAATCTCACCCGTATTGAACGGACAGCCGAGGATGTTGACGAACAACAGCTCGAACCAGCCGCCCACCTGTACGATGCCAGGCACGACGCCGTAGAGGACGGCAGCCAGGATAACCACCGAGATGAACAGGGCTATCAGCGAGCCTCTCAGGTCGCGCTTCGGGTCGTCGGTCGGGAACTTCTTGTAGTAGTATACCAGTACGATGGCCGGCAGGCACAGCAGGTTCAGCAGGTGTACGCCGATGGAGAGGCCCGTCATATACATGATGAGCACCAGCCAGCGGTCGGCATGGGGCTCGTCGGCATGGTCCTCCCACTTCAGGATGAGCCAGAACACCACGGCGGTAAAGGCCGACGAGTAGGCATACACCTCACCCTCGACAGCCGAGAACCAGAAGGTGTCGCTGAAGGTGTAGATCAGTGCACCCACAAGGGCTGAGGCTTCGATGGCTACAATCTTCCACCACGACAGTTCGCCCAGCGTGCTGGCAGCACGGAAGTCCTCTTGCTTGATGAGCAGGCGCCGTGCCAGGTGCGAGATGGTCCAAAAGAGGAACAGAATGGTGGCTGCCGAGAGCAGGGCACTCATCATGTTCACCATATAGGCCACGTGGCTGGGGTCACTGGCAAACTGCGAGAACAGGTTTGCCGTGAGCATGAAGAACGGTGCACCGGGCGGGTGACCAATCTCAAGTTTGTAACCAGTGGAAATAAATTCGGGGCAGTCCCAGAAGGATGCCGTCGGTTCGATGGTGGAGCAGTACACAAAGGCGGCGATGGCAAATGCCAGCCAGCCCATGACGTTGTCCACAAGTCTGAATTGTTTCATTCCTTCTTATCTTGTATGATTTCTATTATTCTAAACTGCAAAGGTACTTCTTTTATTTTAAACTTTGATGTTTGAAGTTTGAACTTTATGATTACTTTACGTTTTACTTTTTTACCTTTTTACTTTTTTACCTTTTTTAACCAATAAGCAGGTTGGCTCCGTAGATGAGTAGCACGTATCGCAGGAATTTGCCCAGCGTGATGCTCAACAGCGAGATGGGCAGGTTGGCACGCATCAGTCCCAGGACGATGGTGATAGCCGACCCCAAGACGGGCACGAAGGCAAAGAAGCCCATCCATGCACCGCGTCCTGCCATGAAGCGGGTGGCACGGTCCATATCCTTCTGCTTGACATGCAGGTATTTCTCTATCCACTCCAACTTGCCCATGCGTCCGACGGTGTAGTTGAACATGCCACCCAGCACGTTGCCGGTGGTGCCATAGATGATGAGTCCCCACGGGTCCAGACCGGCAGCCAGCAGACCTGTCATCACAGCCTCGCTGGAGAAGGGAAAGAACGAGCCGGCGACGAAGGCCGTCAGGAACATTCCCCAATAGCCGTAGCTGATGAGAAGGGCTATAAGAGCGTCCATAGGCTGTAGCTGGTTAACAGCAGCAGTCCGCAGACAATGATGATGAATGCTGCATTGGTGATCTTGGTGGAGGTCAGCGCTATGAAGTGTGCCAGTAGCGGGGCTGTGCAGACGATGGCGAAACTTATCAGCGTATGATAATGCTGGGGCAGGGTGACGGCCAGTATAAGACTGAAGATGGCGACCCAGGAAAAGAATCCATAGAGCAGGCGGACGCGAATCTTGTCGCCTTGATGGCTTTTTATGTAGTGGATGATACCCGTCAGGGCCAGGACGCACAGGACGGCATAGTAGACCAACTGTCCTGATGTCAGCAGCGTGATGTCGTACAACGAACTGACATCAGCCACTTTCAGGAAGTGGTCTATCATGGGTGTGAAGTCCTCCTGCCATAGCAGCCAGCATGCTCCTATCCAGTAGGGCGTCAGCAGTCCCAGCAGGGAAGCGCTGAACGTACGCCACGAGAGCATCTGGAGATTGGTGCTCATCAGTAGCCAGAACAGTGGCAGGAAGTAGACGATCTGTACGAAGGCCATGCTGCCGATGCTCAGTACCAGGAAGGCGTAATAGGCTACTCTCGTATCCTCTTTGTTGTGCCCCATAAACAGAATGACGAGGAAACCGATGAAGCATAGCTGCATGAAAGCAGTCTGATGTAGCGGGAACAGGAAGCAGGCAGCGCACGACAGTGCCAGGAATGAGCAGCTGACCAAGCGCGAGTAGATGCGGATGAGGACGTTGATGTTATTGAGTTCTGCCATCAAGTATGCAGACAGGACGAAGCAGCCGAACTGTAGCCACCACTGCTGGGTGACGAGTCCGCATACCAGCCAGATGATGACGGCATAGACCATCATCACCGGCAATGTCAACTTACTCCCCGCAACCTTATTTTGTAATAGCTTCTTCAAACTCTAAACTCTCAACTCTCTTCTCTAAACTCTCAACTCTCTTCTCTAAACTCTCAACTCTCTTCTCTAAACTCTCAACTCTAATTTTACAAATCCGCACCGATATCACGACGGAAGTACTTGTCCTTGAACGCAATCTTCTGTGCTTCCTCGAAAGACTTCTGCAGAGCCTCGGCCTTGTCTTTGCCATAACTGCTGACAGCGATGACGCGCCCGCCGTTGGTGACCACCTTTCCGTCCTTCAGTGCCGTTCCGGCATGGAAGACGATAGAGCCCTCCACCTGGTCGATGCCTGTCATCTCGTAGCCTTTCTGGTAGGCCTGGGGATAGCCGCCGCTGACAAGCATGACGCAGACGGCAGCACGGTCGTCGAAGACAATGGCTCGCTGGTCGAGGTTCCCTTCGGCGACACCCTCAAACAAATCGACGATGTCGCTCTTCAGTCGCAGCATGACGCTCTCCGTCTCGGGGTCGCCCATGCGGCAGTTGTACTCGATGACGTATGGCTCCGGCTCACCGCTCGGTGTGTTTGTCCTGTTGATCAGTCCAAAGAAGATAAAGCCCTTGTAGTCGATGCCCTCGGCCTTCAGTCCCTCCACGGTAGGACGAATGATGCGGTCTTCCACCTGCTGCATCCACTCCTTGGTGGCAAAAGGTACGGGCGATACGCTGCCCATGCCGCCGGTGTTCAGGCCTGTGTCGTGCTCGCCGATGCGCTTGTAGTCCTTGGCTTCAGGCAGTATCTTGTAGTGGTCACCGTCCGTCAGCACGAAGACGGAGCACTCGATGCCGCTCATGAACTCCTCGATAACCACGCGGCTGCTGGCATTGCCGAACATGCCGCCCAGCATGTCCTTCAGTTCGCGCTTGGCCTCGTCGAGCGTCGGCAGGATGAGCACGCCCTTGCCGGCACACAAGCCGTCGGCCTTCAGCACGTAGGGGGCCTGGAGCGTTTCCAAGAAGGCTAATCCTTCCTGCAGGTGCTCGCCGTCGAACGTCTCGTAGCGGGCCGTGGGAATGTGGTGGCGCATCATGAATGCCTTGGCAAAGTCCTTCGAGCCTTCCAGCACGGCACCAGCCTTCGACGGGCCGATGACGGGGATATGCTGGGTGCGCTCGTCAGCTTTCATGTCGTCGTAGATGCCCTTCACCAATGGGTCTTCGGGACCTACCACCACCATGTCGATGCCTTTCTCTACGCAGAATGTCTTGACGGCCTCGAAGTCGTCGGCCTTCATCTGCACGTTTTCGCCACAATTGCCCGTTCCGGCATTGCCCGGGGCAATATACAGTTTCTCACACTTGCTGCTCTGAGCAATCTTCCATGCCAGTGCGTGCTCTCGCCCACCACTGCCTAACAATAATATCTTCATCTCTTATCTCTTATCTCTAAACTCTAATCTCTTATCTCTAAACTCTAATCTCTTATCTCTAAACTCTAATCTCTTATCTCTAAACTCTAAACTACAAAACGATAAACTTCCTTCCATTCCTGATATAGATACCCCGCTGCCGCTGCCCCTCTTTCTGGCGTCGGCCCTGCAGGTCGTAAACAGCGCCATCCTCATGGAGCATGTCCTCTTGCGAGTGATGCATCTCTTGGATGCCTGTTGTATAGAATTCCTTCGCCTGGATGCTGGCACGTCCCACCACAAAGTCTGAGTTGCGTGGGGTGTCGGCATAGAAGACGATGACATAGTTGCCCGTCTCAGCAATGTCGAACTCGTATTTCTGCTGACGTATTCCGCCAAAAGATTTGTCCGTGCTGCCGCCGATATTCTTGGTTGGCGTATAGACTTTCGAGGCCACTACCTGTCCGTTGGCGTCCTCTATGGCGATGGTGACAGGCGAAAACTCGGGCCTGTTCCAGTTGTATATTCTATAGTTTAAGACGTAATGCCCTGCGTGCAATGTCATGGTAGAACGGCCGTCCTTGCAGCCGAACTTGGCCCAGGCAGCCTTCTCCTTGCCTTGCGTGTTCTGAACCAGCAGTCCGTAGTCGAATGCACGGGTCTCGTTGGTGAAATGCAGGATGCGGGGACCGTTGGTGAATGGCAGTCCGCCGCCCACGCGTGTCGTCGAAGTCGTACCATTGCTGACGTACCAGCCCTGTGGCACAATGCCCTCGTAGCCAAAGTCAGCGCTTAGGTCGTAGACCTCCTGGGGTGCTTCGTAGTAGAACAGGCGGGAAGCCTCGGCCGTCTTGTTCTTGTCGTCTGTCACCACCACGCGCATCTCGTGCTTGCCGGCGCCAGGGGCGGTCACCGTCGCGGTGTAGGGTGCCTCGGTCTGCGTCTCGAGGAAGGTGTTGCCAAGATAGAAGTCTGCCTTGACGATTGTACCACTCACCGCTTTTGCGGTGGCTTCGACGGTGATGTCGGGGAAGACAGCCTTGCCTTCGGGTGCCAGATACAGGTGGGTGGTCTCGCCAGCAGGCTGCGAGATGGTTGCCGAGGGCATGTTCAGCGAGAAGCGCTTGCAGAAGTTCCAGATGAGATGACGGTTCTCGCTCATAGGCCAGTGGCCGCCGTTGTTGTAGGAGTACAGCCACACCTCGCCGCCGTTGGCTCCGCCCGTCCATTTCTCCAGGTCGCCATCATACCAGCTGCTGTTGACGGGCCTGTAGCCCACCGTCTTGCTGTAGCTCGTATGCTTGTCGTGCTTGGCATAGTTCTCGATATAGGCATGGATGCCGTATTGTTCGTAGCCGAACACGTCGTCGTCGTAGGCGATACATTCTATCATGTTGACGGGTTTCTTGCAGTTGTTCCAAGGCTGCTCTGAGAACTGGATGCCACTGGTGGGGGCAAAGGCGGCAATCTTGTCCTGCATGTTGGCGATGCAATGGTGTATCAGCATGGAGCCCATCGAGAATCCCGACCAGTAGACTCGCTCGCGGTCGATGTCAAAGCGCGAGGCCATCTCGTCGATGCTCTTGATGACGAAGTTCTGGTCCTTTGTGCCGCCGACGTCCCACGTGTTTCCGTCGCTGCGCAGGTAGGTGACGACGAACTTGGCCGTGTCTATCAACTCGTACAGCTTGTCGGAACCGTACTGGTATTCCGGGTTTTGGTTCATGCCGTGCGTCACGATGAAGAGCGGTGATTTGGCTGGCAGTTCATTAGGGGTGAATACCACCATGTTCCGCTTCTGCCCGTTCACGGTAATGTCTATCGACTGCTGCTTGTAAGCCGCTGCCTGCAAGGTCAGCAAGAGAAGAATGCTTGTTAAAGATAATACCTTCATTGCTTATCCATTATATATTCATTCGTTTCACCTTATTATAATAAGGTTTATTCAATTCAGTCTGCAAAGTTACGAATAAGCGAGTAAAATGCAAAAGAAAAGCTTGTTTTTCTTTTCATTTTCGAGTGTAATTATCTTCACCAAGGGTGATAGTCACGAAAAGTTGGGAGCAAAACAAAAGAATTGAATTGTTTTTTATCCCTGTTTTTATCGTCCTTCATCATATTCCGTGCCTTGAGCCATACCTTCAAAGGCATTACTATGCACCTGCGCCGGGGTGTCTACATCTTGCCTTGCTCGCCCAGATAGGAGTCCTTGAAACCGAGGAAGTAGAGCACACCGTCCAGTCCGATGGTGTTGATGCTCTGCTTGGCGTTGGCTACGACGCGAGGCTTGGCGTGGAAGGCGATTCCTAAGCCGGCCTCGCTGATCATGGGCAGGTCGTTGGCACCGTCGCCCACGGCAATGGTCTGTGCGAGGTTCACCTTCTCCACCTGGGCGATGAGCTTCAACAGCTCGGCCTTGCGGTGTCCGTCGACAATCTCGCCGACATAGCGGCCTGTCAGCTTGCCGTCGTCGTCAATCTCCAGCTCGTTGGCATAGACATAGTCGATGCCGTACTTACGCTGCAGGTATTCGCCGAAGTAGGTGAATCCACCGGAGAGGATGGCAATCTTGTAGCCGCAGGTCTTGAGGACGTTCATCAGACGGTCCGCGCCCTCGGTGATGGGCAGGTGCTCGGCAATGTCCTGCATGACGCTGACGTCAAGGCCTTTCAACAGTGCGACGCGTCGTGAAAAACTCTCCTTGAAGTCTATCTCACCACGCATGGCACTCTCGGTGATAGCCCGCACCTCGGCGCCCACGCCGTTGCGCTCGGCCAGTTCGTCGATGCACTCGGTCTGGATGAGCGTCGAGTCCATATCGAAGCAGATGAGTCGGCGCATGCGGCGGAACATGTCGTCGCGCTGGAACGAGAAGTCTATCTCCATCTCCTGCGACAGGCGCATGAGCTTCGACTGCATGTCTTTACGGTCAATGGGTTCTCCGCGCAGCGAGAACTGGATGCAGGCACGGGTGTGCTTGTCGAGTTGCTTGATGCTTTTGCGACCCGTCAGGCGCAGGATGCTGTCGATGTTCAGTCCCTGGTCGGCGAGGATGCGCGTGGCGGCCTCTATCTGCCGTGCCTCCAGTTGGCGTCCCAACACCATGAGAATATAGCGATTCTTGCCCTGATGGCCTACCCAGTCTTCGTATTCGTCGTCGGTAATGGGTGCGAATCCGATGTTGACGCCCAGCTCGGTGGCCTTGAAGAGTAGTTCCTTCATAGCAAAGCCCGACTTTGTGTCGTCAATACGGATGAGGATGCCTAACGACAAGGTACTGTGGATGTCTGCCTGGCCGATGTCCAGGATTTGGGCGTCGTACTTGGCCAGTATGGCCATGACAGAGGCCGTCAGTCCCGGCCTGTCCTGTCCCGTGATGCGTATTAAAATCTGCTCCTCTTTCATATTTGAAACTTTGAACTATTTGACTTGGAACTATTATACTTTTAACTTGGAACTATTATACTTTTGACTTGTAACTATTATACTTTTGACTTGTAACTATTATAGTTTTTACTTGGAACTATTATACTTTTTACTTGGAACTTTGAACTTTATGATGACCTTTTACACGGTAGCAGATTATTCACTATTCCCTTTTGCTACTTCAGGTAGTCTTCGAAATATTGGGTGATGCGCTCGTGGAGGTGAACGCTGGCATGACCGCGCATGTTGTGCTCCTCTCCAGGGTAGGCAAAGAAGTCGGGCTGCGTGCCGGCCTTGATACATGCATCGAGGAACGACAGGCAGTGCTGCGGCACGACGGTGTTGTCGTTGTAGCCCGTGATAATCTGTAGTCGCCCCTTCAGGTTGCCTGCCTTGTTGATGAGGCTGATCTTCTCGTAGCCCTCGGGATTCTGCTGCGGCGTGTCCATATAGCGTTCGCCGTACATCACCTCGTACCACTTCCAGTCGATGACGGGACCTCCGGCCACGCCGACCTTGAAGACGTCGGGATAGTTGAGCATGAGCGAGATGGTCATGAAACCGCCGAACGACCAGCCGTGGACGCCTAAGCGGTCCATGTCAATGTAGGGCAGGGTACGCAGATAATCTACGCCCTTCATCTGGTCCTGCATCTCTATCTGCCCCAACTGCCGGAAGGTGGCCTGCTCGAAGTCGCGCCCACGGTTCTCGCTGCCTCGGTTGTCGAGGATGAAGACGATATATCCCTTCTGCGACATGTAGGTCTCCCACGACCGGCTCTGCCAGTGCCACGAGGCCTCTACGCTATGGGCGTGCGGTCCGCCATAGACATAGACCACGGTGGGATATTTCTTCTCGGGATTGAAGTTGTAGGGCTTCACCATGCGGTAGTACAGGTCGGTCACTCCGTCGGCAGCCTTGATGGTGCCACACTCGAAGATGGGCTGCTGATAGTCGGCCCAAGGGTCGGCGGCGGCCAGCAGACGCTGCATGTGCCCAGCGGTTTTGCCGCTGGTAATACTGACTACGTCGATGTTGCGGGGCTGGGTTGGCGAGGAATGGCGGTCCAGCAGATAATTGCCCGATGGCGATGCCTCAGCACGGTGGACACCGTCGGCCGTGACCAATTCCGTCATCTTGCCGTTGTTGACGCTGACGCTGTAGAGCCAGCGGTGCAGGGGATGGTATTTGTTGGCGGCGATGAGAATACTCTTCTGCTTGGCGTTAAAGCCCAGTACCTCCTGTACCACCCAAGGTCCGCTGGTCAGCTGGCGCAGCAGCTGGCCGTCCTTGCTATAGAGATAGAGGTGGTTATATCCGTCGCGCTGGCTCTGCATGATGAATTTGCTGCTATCCCACGGCAGGAACTGGATGGGATGCATCGGCTCCACGTATTTGTCGCTGGTCTCGCGGTAGAGTTCGGCGATGCGCTCACCGGTGGTGGCATCGTAGCTGACCAGGCGGCAGTCGTTCTGGTCGCGGTTCAGCTCGAACATGTAGATGGTGCTGCCGTCGGGACTCCAGGCGATGTTGGTGAAGTATATGGGAACGGAGCTGGCGGCACTGTCACCACACACAGAACCGGCGGGAGTCTTAAGATAGATAGTTTTATCAGTGGTGACGTCATAGATGCCTACCGTCACCACGTGGCTGGTCATGCCCGCCATGGGATACTTGTCAGGCTCGTAGGTGGCCTCGCGGGGGAAGATGTTCACCTGCGGATAGTCGGTAACCATGCTTTGGTCCATGCGGTAGAACGCCAGACGCTGACCGTCAGGACTCCAGAAAGTGCCTTTGTCGATGCCGAACTCATTGCGGTGCACGCTTTGTCCGTACACAATCTCACGGCTGCCGTCGGTAGTCAGTTGATGCTTCTTGCCCTGGCCGTCAACGACAAACAGCTGGTTGTCGTCTACGTAGGCAGTAGCTTTTGAAATAGGGCACCAGTCGTTAGCAGCATTGACCATTGACCTCTGGCCGGAGATGCTGTCCTGCCACACTATCTGATGGGTCTTGAAGTTCAGTAGCAGGAACGACTTTTGGTTGCCTAGAGCCACAAGCGGCTCGTCAGGGTAGGGGAAGGTTGCGGAATAAAGGGCGCGCACCTGATACAGGTCGTTGTTGCCGAGCCATTTGTTCACCTCGTCAAGGGTAAAGAGCATCTTCTCTTTGCCTGTCGTCTTGTCTACCTGGTAGCATGCTTCTACATCCGTGCGAATGAGTTCGTCGCCCCACCAGGCATACCATTTATTCTCGGGCAGCAAAGTGCTGTACTTGTTGCCTCCGAAGTTCAGCTCTTCCAGGGTAAAGAGTTTCTCCTGCGCCATCATGGGAAGGGATAGGATAAAAAGCAGAAAAAGAGACTTAATCTTCATCATCGTCGAAACGTCGGTAGTTCTTCTTGAAGGGCTTCTTGTAATCCTTGTGGCCTCGGGCATTCCGGGAGTCACGGGCATTCCGGGAATCACGGGAGTCTCGGGAATCTCGGGAATCTCGGGCTTCCCTAGGCTTGGCGGGCTTGCGCTCCAGGGAGTGGAACTTGAACGAGCGGATGTCGCCCACCTCGTTCTCCTCCTGCTCGTCGAGGCGCTTCTTGAACTCACGCTCCTTCTTGAAACGGTGCTTCTCAGCCATTTGGCGCTTCTCTTCTTCGGTCTTGACGATGCCGCCCTCAGAACGGAATTCCTTCATCTTGCCGTCGAACATCTGGTATTTGCGGAACTCACATTCCAGCGAACCGTTATACAAAGGAATCTTGATGCTGGGCTTCAGGCCAATCTGCTCGAAGCACTCCTCACGATAGGAGAGAATCCAGGCATCGTTGCCCGTAAACTGATGCTTCAGCCGTTCACCAATCATCTTGTAAGTGCCTAACAGATTGGGCGTTGAGATGCGCTCACCGTAGGGCGGGTTGGTGACGATGATGCTCTTCTCCTTGGGTTGTGTGAAGTCCTTGAAGTCCTGCTCGGCGATGGTGATGTCGCTGGTCAGGCCGGCGGCCTTGACGTTCATGCGGGCCGTGTTGACAGCCTTGATGTCCACGTCGTAGCCATAGATGTGGTGATGGAACTCGCGCTCCTTGGAGTCGTCGTTGTATATCTCGTCAAAGAGGTCGGCATCGAAGTCAGGCCATTTCTCAAAGGCAAACTCCTTGCGGAACAGTCCGGGCGCCATGTTGCGGGCAATGAGTGCCGCCTCGATGGCCAGCGTGCCGGAGCCGCACATCGGGTCGATGAAGTCGCAGTCGCCCTGCCAGCCCGTCATCAGGATCATGCCGGCAGCCAGCACCTCGTTCAGCGGTGCCTCTACCGACTCCTGCCGGTAGCCGCGACGGTGCAGCGACTCGCCGCTGGAGTCGAGGCAGAGCGTACACTCGCTCTTGCCCGGTGCCACGTCGGCGATATGGATGTGCAGTCGCATGTCGGGGTTGGTGACGCTGATGTTCGGACGTGTTCCCTTCTTTTCACGGAACTGGTCGACGATGGCATCCTTCACCTTGTAGGCGACGAACTTGGAGTGGCGGAATTCTTCGGAGAATACCACCGAGTCGACAGCAAACGTCTTGTCAACATCCAGGTATTCTGTCCAGTCAACATCCTTGACGCCTTCATAGACGTCATCGGCAGACAGTGCCTTGAAATGCTTGATGGGTTTCAGAATGCGGATAGCGGTATGCAGTTGGAAGTTGGCGCGATACATCATCTCCTTGTCTCCAGTAAAAGAAACCATACGTCGTCCTTCTACCACGTTTTCTGCACCCAACTGCGTCAGTTCTTTCGCCAAGACAGGCTCGAGGCCCATAAAGGTCTTGGCGATGAGTTCAAATTTCTGTGTCATGATGTGTCAATATATAATATGTGGTGCAAAGTTACAAATAATTCTTAATATATCGCGCATAATTCATAATTATTTAGTAATTTTGCCCGCGATTTTCTGAAAAACGTCCTTATGACCGTGATCAATTACGCGTTGCTATTCTCTCTTCGCTCGCTGATGCGACTGGACATCTTGGCTTGGCTGATATGCATACCGCTGATTGTCTTGGCTGTCGTCGTGCTGTGGGTACAGTATCGGCAGCATCATCAGTTAGTGTCTGATTTGCAGCAGTTAACCAAGCTGAGGTCACATTCCGTGGAGTATGACCTGATGATGAAGGCGATGCGTCTGGCTGTCTGGCGTATGGATGTTCCGTCAAGTACACTGGAGATAGAGATTGACTATCGCGACCATACCAATTCGATTAGTATTCCCCCGGGAACGAAAGTGGAGGATGCGGTGGCGCAGCTCTTGCCGGAATACCAGGAAACGGTGAAGAAAGGGCTGGAGGACCTGTTGGCTGGACGTGTGGATGTCTTTCATCTCCAGTTTCAGGTACGGGTGCCCCATAGCGATGAAACTTACTGGTCGGAGGGCTATGCTACTGTCGACAAGCGAGACATACAGGGCACACCGTTGAGCGTTGTGGGAACACTGATGCGCATCGACCAGCAGAAAGACATAGAGAAAGCGCTGATGGATGCTGTCTATCATGCCGAGGAGAGTGACCGTCTGAAGACGGCCTTCCTGCAGAATATCAGTCATGAGATTCGTACGCCGCTGAATGCCATTGTCGGTTTCAGCGAAGTGCTGACAATGGTGGAGGAGCAGGAAGAACGGCAGAACCTGATTGCTCTGATCCAACAGAACAATACGCACCTGTTGCGATTGTTCGACGATATTGTCAGTATATCTAAACTGGAGGCCCGGGGAGCAAGTACGCTGGTGAAGTCGACCTTCGAACTGAAGGAAGTGTTTCAGGCTTTGATGGTGAAATACAAACCGAAGGCGGATGATGCGGGTCTCACTTTGAAAATAGAGCATGTTGACAGCCTGCCTGTCCTGACGACAGACCGCGACCGCTTGCGCGAAATCCTGAACCAATACCTGAGCAATGCGTTGAAGTTCACCACTGAGGGCCAAGTAACGATGGGATGCAGCGAGTATGACGGGAAGTGGCGTGTCTGGGTGAAGGATACAGGTAAGGGAATCCCCGAAGACGAATGTAACGACAGCCTGTTCGAGCGCTTTGTCAAGGTTGACGAGTTTACACCCGGCATGGGTCTTGGCCTGAGCATCTGTCGTGCGCTGGCGATGACGCTGGATGGCAATGTCGGCTTGGAGTCGACATTGGGCAAAGGTTCTGTCTTCTGGGTGGAATTGAAGAAATAATATAATAATGTACATGCGCGAAGAAGTGAAAAAGAATCTCCAATATATCTTATTGTTGCTGTTGTTGGTCTTGTGTCTTCCGACACAGGCTCAGGAAAAACTGACTGGTTATGCCATTGACGACCAGACGGGTGACAGCCTTGGTTTTGTTACCGTTCAATACAAGGGTCAGCAGATTACCACCATGTGCGACCATAGGGGTTATTTCTCTATCCCCAAGCTAGTAGGCAAGAAACTGACGTTCAGTGCCGTGGGCTACAAGACACGCACGGTGAGCATCAATGAGAACAGCCACCGGTTGCTGGTATCGCTCAAGCCGGACAACAGGATGCTGGGCGAGGTGACGGTCAAGGCAAAACGTGGCCGCTACAGCCGTAAGAACAATCCTGCCGTCGAACTGATGAAAAAAGTCATTGCCAACAAGAAGAAGACAGACCTCACGTTGCGTGACTACTACCAGTACAAGAAGTACCAGAAGCTGACGCTGGCACTCAACGACATGAAACCCGACATGCTGACCAACCCCAAACTCAGCAAGTACTCTTGGCTGACCGACCAGGTGGAGAAGTGCCAGATGACGGGAAAACTGATACTCCCTGCCAGTGTCGACGAGACGGTCACGAAGCATGTCTATCGCCGCAGTCCGAAGGACGAGAAGGACATCATTGTCGGCAAGCGCTCCGTGGGCATCACCAATTTCTTCGAGACCGGCGATATTGTAAATACCTTGTCGAAGGATGTCTTTACCGATGTCAACATCTACGACGACCAGGTGCGCATCCTGCAGCATCCCTTTACATCGCCTATCAGCGATGGTGCCATATCCTTCTACCGCTACTATATCGAGGACACGCTGGTGGTAGGCGGATATCCCTGTATCCATCTGCATTTCCTGCCCAACAACCAACAGGACTTCGGTTTCCGTGGCGACCTCTATGTGCTGGCAGACTCCACACATCAGGTCAAGCGATGTGAACTGATACTGCCCAACCAAACCGACGTCAACTTTGTTGAGGACCTGCGCATCCTGCAGGAGTTCCAGCAACTGCCTACGGGTGAGTGGGTGCTGGCGGTCGACGATATGGTGGTGGAGCTTGTGCTGTTCGACTTCCTACAGAAAGGCGTTGCTATCCGTAAGACACGACTGACGGACTATGCGTTCGACAAGATACCGGAGAAACTCTTCAAGGGACGTGCCAAGACGGTCATCGACCCTGATGCTGAGTTAGTCGACGACCACTTCTGGCAACAGGAGCGCAAGACCGATTTGACGGCCAGTGAGGCAAAGATGGGTAACTTCCTGAATGGCATCCGCGGCATGGGCGGCTTCAAGTATATCTTGATGGGACTGAAGGTGCTGACGGAGAATTTCATTGAGACTGGTGAGAAGAGCAAGGTGGACATCGGACCTATCACATCGATGATCAGTACCAACTTCATTGATGGCTTACGCACCCGTTTCGGTCTCCAGACCACTGCCAATCTGTTTCCCCGCCTCTTCTGGAAAGGCTACATCGCCCGGGGATGGAAGAGCCATGAGACCTACTACAGCAGCACGCTGACGTGGGCACTCAACAAGAAGAAATACCAGCCGGAGGAGTTTCCCAAGCGTAACCTGTCGTTTCTCTCCACCTACGACGTGATTTCGCCCTCCGACAAGTTCCTGACTCGCGATAAAGATAACCTGTTTGACGCCTTCCGCTGGATGAAGGTCGACAAGATGATGTTCTATAACCGCCAGCAGTTGACCTTTGAATACGAGCAGATGTATGGACTGCGCACCTTGTTGTCGATGAAGGCCGAGAAGAACGAGGCAGCAGGTAACATGACCTTTACACCGCTCTCCACCCTGGCTTCTACAGCATCTGCCCCCGACCCGTTGCCCTCCACCTCCATACGCACTACGGAACTGAAACTCGAGTTTGAGTACAGCCCTAACGCCCTCTACAGCAATACGAAGATCAAGCGTGTCAAGGTGAACCGCGAGGCACCTATCTTCACCCTCAGCCATACCCTTGGCGTCAAGGGCCTGATGGGCGGCGACTATCACTACAACTACACCGAGGCCAGCATTTTTAAGCGTTTGTGGCTCTCCAGTTGGGGGCGCATCGACCTCTACACCCGTGCTGGTATGCAGTGGAACCAGGTGCCCTTCCCCCTACTGTGTATGCCTGTTACCAATCTCTCGTACTTCAGTCATAAGCAGATGTTCAATATGATATCCAATATGGAGTTCCTGAACGACCGCTTCTGGAGTGTCGATCTCAACTGGGACATGCAGGGCAAGATCCTGAACCGCATCCCGCTGGTGAAGAAAGCCCGTCTGCGTGAGTATTTCGGTGTGAAGATGCTGTGGGGCGGACTGTCCGACAAGAACAATCCCTTCCTGCCCGAAAATGCCGGCAGCAACACCCTGATGCTATTCCCGGACGACTCGCAGGTCATGAATCCCCGCGTACCCTATTGGGAAATATCGGTCGGTGTCCGTGGCATCCTCCGTTTCTTCCAGATAGAGTACGTGCGCCGCATGAACTACAATCCGCCTACCCACGGAAGCAAGAACAGCGTCCGTTTCGGTTTCACCATGATGTTCTAGTGGAGACAAAAAAATTAGGAGTATCTCACGACACTCCCAATCCTTTCTAACTAACTTATTATCAACTATTCATTACTCATGCTTTTTCTGCTGCAAAGGTACGTACTTTTTTCCATATATGAAATAAAAAAACGCAAAAAACTCACGTAAACGTTTGCGATATTGCGTAAAAATATGTATCTTTGCAATCTCTAACTGACTTAGTAGAAATAATCATGGCTAAACAACAACGTAGAACCTCCCTGAAAGACCTTGCCAAAGAGTTGGGTGTCAGCATTGCCACGGTCAGCCGCGCCTTGCGCAACTCGCCTGAGATAGGCAGGGATATGCAGCAGCGTGTTAAGGACTTGGCCCAAAAACTGAATTACCGGCCGAATCCTTTTGCCCAAAGCCTGCGCAAGGAGTCTCCGAAGGTTATTGGAGTTGTTGTACCCAATTTGGTGACGCACTATTATGCTGCCGTGCTGGACGGTATTGAGGATGAAGCGCATCGTGCGGGTTACAGCGTTATCAGTGCAAATAGTCATGAACGGTTTGAAGATGAGGCACATGCCATAGACAACTTTATCAGCCTCCATGTAGAGGGTATCATTGCCTGTCTCTCGCAAAATACCACTGACTATCAGCATTATGAGGAAATTGCTGATATGGGCATCCCCTTGGTCTTCTTTGGTCGTACTTGTCTGACCGACCGTTTCTCCAGTGTGACGGCCAATGGTGATGAAGCTGCTCAGCAGGCCACTAACCACCTGATAGAGACGGGCAGTCGCCGCATCGCCTTTATCGGTGGCCCCAACCATCTGGACATGGTACGTCGTCGCAAGCACGGCTATTTGGAAGCCTTACGTGAAAAGCACCTGCCGATAGACCGTGAGCTGGTGCTCTGCGGCAAGATTGACTACCAGTATGCCCTGGAGACTACCGAGGAACTGCTGAAGCGTGAGAACCGCCCCGATGCCATCCTGGCCTTCAACGATATCATCACCTTTGCAGCCTTTACGGCTATCAAGAACTGTGGGCTCCACATTCCCGAGGATGTAGCGCTGATAGGCTTTACCGATGATGTCCATGCCGCCTATGTCACCCCGCGTATGTCGGCTATTGAGGACCAGTCGCACCTGATGGGCGTCACGGCCTGTCAGCTGTTGCTCAAAGGCATCAATGGCGATACCAAGGTCTATAAGGAGGTTGTTCCGCAGCAGTTGGTCATCCGCGAAACATCAGCTAAGAAATAAACAGCGCTTCGTCACAGCACGTGCCCGACGGGAGGAAGAAACCCCTGGCGGCGTAGTGCCTTGAGAAGACCCTCCGACATCGCCTCGTTGTCTTTGCGGGTATAGCGGATATCCGTAAAGATCTGTGCCAGCGTCTCCTTTTTGTTGATGCGCACGAAGTCCAGGTTCTCGGGCAGTTGTTCCTTGGCTTGGTAGTAGGCGTCAATGTCGCAGGCCAGGTAGTCTGTATAAGTGTCCTGGTGCACAAAACTCTCCAATGGCAGGCGGTCGCTGAGGGCAGGCTCTTCGGCAGGCCACCCCACAGTCAGCGTGGCTACGGGCATGACGAGGCGGGGCAGTTGCAGCACGTCGATAATCTGCTGCGGCATGTAGACAGTAGTGCCTAAGTAGCAGTAGCCCAGCCCTTCTTCGTCCATCAGGTTGCAGAGTGTCTGCGTGTAGAGCAGGGCATCGGTGGCAGCGTTGATGAACGACAGGAAATTGTCGTAGCCCGGCTCGGCCTGGCGGCACCGGGCCCACGTACTGGTGCGGTTGAAGTCGGCGCAGATAGTCAGTATGACAGGTGCCGCTGTCACCATCGGCTGATTGAAGTGGGCATGAGCCAGCTGCTGCTTGATTTCGTCGGAGCGGGTGACGACGACACTGTATAGTTGCAGGTTGCCCATAGTTTGTGTACGACTGGCCTCGCTAAGCAGGCGGTTCATGAGCTCTTCGCTGACCGGTTGGTCGCTGTATTGGCGGATAGTCCGTCGTGTTAAAAGGTTTTTCATGGGTGCAAAGGTACGAATTCTTTGAACTTTGAACTTTGAACTTTGAACTTTGTGATTACTTCTTAAGAATATTTAACGCTGTGTCAAATCATAAAGTTCAAAGTTCAAAGTTCAAAGTTCAAAGTTTTGTCGTACCTTTGCACGCGATAAACGTTTATTATTAGAGATGAATACAGATACAGGTATGACGTTGATGCAACGTCTGGCCCGTCAGTTGGCTGAAGCCAGTCGCCAGAATAACGATGCCATGACCGAACAGCAAGTCACTCAGTTGTTGGAGCGGATGGCGTCAGTGCTCAATGATGATGAGAAAAACCAGATGACGGCTGCCTTGGAGGTTCTTGCCAAGGATGTCGAACAGCGTCTGCGCCCTGAGGTTACTGAGGTACGTCCCCGCGAGTTGGAGTGTGATGTGGTGCGTTTCCAGAACAATAAGGATAAGTGGGTGGCGCTGGTAGGCTTGCTCGATGGCTATCCATACGAGATCTTTACCGGCCTGCAGGACGACGAGGAGGGTATCTTCTTGCCCAAGTCGGTCACCAATGGCAAGATTATCAAACAGGTCAATCCTGACGGTACGAAGCGCTATGACTTCCAGTTCGAGAACACCCGTGGCTATAAGATTACTGTCGAGGGCCTTTCTGAGAAGTTCAATCCTGAATACTGGAACTATGCGAAGCTTATCTCTGGCGTATTGCGCTATCGCATGCCTATAGCCCATGTCATCAAACTGGTGTCGTCGCTACAGCTGCAGTCGGAGAGTATCAACACGTGGAAGGTCGGCGTGGTGCGTGCCCTGAAGAAATACATGGGCGAGGGAGCAGCCGATGTCGAAGAATAAACAAGTATTAATCGTCAACATATCATTTACGTCGATGAAGGTTACGTCAAGCTATATTTTTCTGAAAGATGCACGTTTCCATGCCTATCATGGGGTGCTGCCCCAGGAACAGAAGGTGGGTCAGGACTTCCTGGTGTCGGCTCGTGCCGCACTGGATGTGTCGGCAGCTATAGAGCATGACATGGTAGAGGTCACACTGGACTATGGTGTGCTGTATCAGATTGTCAAGGAGGAGATGGCTCAGGTGTCGCAACTGGTGGAAAATGTCGCCGGCCGTATTGCCAATCGCGTGTTTAACACCTTTCCCGAGGTGACCATGCTTGACCTGAAGATTACCAAATTGAATCCACCCATCGGCGGTGACTGTGAGGGGGCAGGCGTAGAACTGCACCTGACGAAGTGAAAAGAAGAATATGAAACATAGGGTATTCGTTTTAATCTGGATGACACTTGTTCTGGCAGTGACGGCTGTTGCTGCCAATAAGAAATTCGTTTTGGTCATTGATGCCGGACATGGCGGCAATGATGCCGGTGCATTGGGCAAGCTGACCAAGGAGAAAACCATCAACCTGAACGTGGCGCTGGCCTTCGGGCGTAAGGTGGAAGCCAACTGTTCTGATGTCAAGGTGGTCTACACCCGCAAGACGGACATCTTTGTGCCTCTGCATACCCGTGCAGACATCGCCAACCGTGCCAAGGCTGACCTCTTTATGTCGATACACACCAATTCACTGCCCAAGGGACGTACCGCCCGTGGCATGGAGACTTATACGCTGGGTATGCACCGTGCGGCAGACAATCTGGAGGTCGCTAAGCGAGAAAACGAAGTGATCCTTTATGAGAAGGACTATCGGCAGCGCTATCAGGGTTTCGACCCTTCATCGTCTGAGAGCTATATCATGTTTGAATTTATTCAGGACAAGTATATGGCCCAGAGCGTCGATTTGGCGAAATATGTGCAGCAGCGCACGTGTGCCTCTGCAGGACGTGCCAACAAAGGCGTCAAGCAGGCTGGTTTCCTGGTGCTGCGCGAGACGTCGATGCCCAGCTGTTTGATAGAACTTGGCTTTATCTCTACACCCGACGAGGAGCAGTTTCTGAATACCAGTGCTGGTGTGGAACGCCTGGCACAAGGTATCTACCAGGCCTTCGTGGATTATAAAAAGCAATACCACAAAGGTGGGGTAGAGCCTAAGGTAGAACTGGAACAGGTAAAGACGGAGGAGGTCAAGCAGGAAAAGCAAGAAAAACAGGAGAAACCGGAAAAGGCTAAGAAAAGTAAGAAGAGCAGGATGGTTGATCAGCTGAAGGATGCTCGCGAAGGACGTCTGGTAGAGCAGAATACTTCGGTGGAACCCAATGCCGACTCCATCATCAATGCTGCTCCGAAGTTGGTGGCTGAAAATACGCTCAAGCAAGATACGGAAAAGAAGCAGGAAACCGTCCAAAAGCAGGAAACCGTCCAAAAGCAGGATGTTGTCCAAAAGCAGGAAACCGTTCAAAAGCAGGATGTTGTCCAGAAACAAGAAACAGTCCAAAAGCAAGAAGTCGTTCAAAAGCAAGAAGTTGTCCAAAAGCAGGAAACCGTTCAGAAGCAACAGCCTCAGGGTGATGCTCCTGTCTTTAAGGTGCAAATTCTGGCCAGTGGCTATCAGTTGAAAACCAACGATCCCCAGCTGAAGGATGTCAAGAACGTGGACTTCTATCAAGAGGGCGGCCTCTATAAATATACGGTGGGAAGCTCAGCTGACTATAATGAAATCTACCAGTTGCGCAAGACGGTGGTCAACCGTTTCCCGCAGGCTTTCATCATCGCTTTCAAGAATGGCCAGAAAGTCAATGTGCAGGAGGCCATGAGGGAGTTTAAGAATAGAAAGCGTAAATAAGTTAAGAGATTATTGAACAGCAAATAAAGCATCAGAATATATGAAATTCTTTACAAAAGAGGTCAGAATCGCCATCGTTGCCATTGTGGGCATTGTTGTGTTGTTTTATGGTTTGGAGTTCTTGAAGGGACTTACCGTCTTCTCGACGGATGACTCCTATTATATTGAATTCGACGATGTCAGCGGATTGTCTGCATCGTCTCCCGTCTATGCTAACGGCTATCGTGTGGGTGTCGTTAAGGAAATCAAATACGACTACAGCCACCAGAAGAAGATTATTGCTGTGATGGGACTGGACAACAAGATGAGCCTGCCTAAGGGTACCCGTGCCGAGATAGACAGCGACCTCTTGGGAAATATCAAGATCAACCTGGTGTTGGGCGACAACCCCATTGACCTGCTGGCCGAGGGTGACACCATTTCTGGTGGTGCCGTCCAGGGCGTGATGGCGAAAGTGGGTGCGATGATGCCTGCCTTGGAGACCATGATGCCCAAACTGGACAGTATTCTGACCAGTCTGAACACGCTGCTGGCAGATCCTGCGCTGGCCAATACACTGCACCATGTGGAGGGGATGCCGGTTAACCCCAGTGCCACCAGCCGCGAACTGAAGACGCTGTCGGCTTCACTCAACCGTGAGATGCCTGCCATGATGCAGAAGACCAGTGGTGTTCTCGACAATACACAACAATTGACGGCTAACCTGGCTGCCATCGACGTTGCTGCCATGACCGCCAGTGTCAACCAAACTTTGGCTAATGTCAATGAGATGACACGTAAGCTTAACAGCAATGAAGGTTCTCTGGGACTGCTCATGCGCGATGCCACGCTGTATAACCGTTTGAGTCAGACAGTAGCTGATGCCGACTCTCTGATGGTTGATCTGAAGGCACACCCCAAGCGCTACGTTCACTTCTCTGTTTTCGGAAGAAAAGATAAATAAAAATTCTATTCAATTTTTAATTTGTCTAAATAAAAAAGAGGCCGTCAAGCCAATTCGACAAGCTGTTGCCAAGTGCTTGATATTAAATGTTTTCGGTCTGTTTGCCAAGTGCTGTTTGCACAAGGGTGGGGGAGTGAGCACGAAAGGGATAATCGCCTGACAAACAAACGGTTGGATTTTTCCAAGAGTCTTTTCTCGTCCTTTTGGAAGAGAGAGGGATAAAGCACGAAATACGAGTAAGTTACAGCAAACCGAATGAGAGGTGGTAAAAAATGCAGATTTGTTTTATTCAAAAAAAAGTGCGACCTTTGCAGTCGAAATATAATTAACCAATAGTAAAAAACATTCTTGTTAGAAGTAACGACTGCGCATGGAGAAAAATCCAAAGGCGCTTTGGGACAAATGCCTCTCTTTGATTAGGGAGAACGTCACGGAGCAGCAATTCAGAACATGGTTCGCGCCTATTGTCTTCGAAGAATACAATGAAGACAGCCGGACTTTGCTGGTACAAGTACCGAGTAGGTACGTGTACGAGTATCTGGAGCAGTACTACGTGGTGTTGCTGAGCAAGGTAATTAGCCGTTGCTTCGAGACGAATGTGAAACTCAACTACCGTATTGTCGTCGACAAGAAGAATCATTATACAGTCGATGAAGAGGGTAGTGAGCCGGTTGCTGTCGAGGCACCGCAGCCCAGGGTGGGCGTCAACAAGTCACCGACGGTCATCGATTCTGTTGCAAGGGACCTCAATCCCCAGCTGGACATTCACAAGACATTCCATAGCTTCATCGAGGGCGACTCCAATAAACTGCCGCGAACGGTAGGTCTCAGCATTGCCGAGCATCCGGGCAAGTCGACTTTCAATCCTTTCTTCCTCTTCGGTCCCTCGGGTTGTGGAAAGACCCACCTGGTGAATGCCATCGGACTGAAATGTAAGGAGATGTACCCGCAGAAGCGCGTATTATATGTGTCTGCCCGTCTATTCCAAGTGCAGTTCAGCGATGCCAGCCGCCAGAATACCGTCAACGACTTCATCCGTTTCTATCAGACCATCGACGTGCTCATTATTGACGATGTTCAGGAGTGGGCGACTGCCGAGAAGACCGTGGCAACGTTCTTCCACATCTTCGACCACCTCTTCCGTCTGGGCAAGCAGATTATCCTGGCTTCCGACCGTCCCCCCGTGGACCTGGTATGGCTGAAGGACCGTATGCTGACACGCTTCTCGTGCGGACTCATTGCCGAGTTGGAGAAACCCAACGAGCAGCTCTGCGTGGACATCCTCAATGCCAAGTGCCGTCGTGACGGACTGAAGATTCCCGAGGACGTCATCCGCTTTATTGCCCAGACTGCCAATGGCTCTGTGCGCGACCTGGAGGGTGTTGTCAACTCGCTGATGGCTTATTCCATCGTCTATAACAGCAATGTCGATATGCGCCTGGCAGAGCGCGTCATCAAGCGTGCCGTCAAGGTGGACAACAAGCCGCTGACCATCGACGATATCTTGGAGACCGTCTGCGGACACTATGGCATCAGCCAGCAGAACGTGTTCAGCAAGAGCCGTAAGCGCAACTACGTGCTGGTGCGTCAGGTATCGATGTATCTCGCCCAGAAGTACACCAAGATGCCCGCCTCGCGCATTGGCCAGCTCATTGGTGGTCGTGACCACTCTACGGTCATCCACAGCTGTAGCACTGTCGAGCAGCGCCTGAAGGTCGACAAGTCGTTCTCAGCCGAAATCACCAGTATAGAGAACTCCTTCAAGCTGAAGAAATAAATAAAAGGTAAAAAAGTAAAAAGCTGCGCAGACCCTATCATAAAGGAAAGCGCAGCTTTTTACTTTTTTTACCTTTTTACAGCAAGTTGTCCTTCTCGATGTCCTTGAAGTACTTGTAGGTGGCAACCTTCAGCTCGTCGGTGGCAGGCTCGTCGCAGACGATGACACCGTGCTGGTGGGTCTGCAGGGCAGAGATGGTCCATGCCTGGCAGACGGGACCTTCGATGGCAGCCTGCAGGGCGCGGGCCTTATGGTGACCGTTGCAGAGAATCATCACCTCACGGGCAGCCATGACGGTGCCTACACCGACGGTCAGCGCCAGCTTGGGCACCTTGTTGACGTCGTTGTCGAAGAAACGTGAGTTGGCGATGATGGTATCGGTAGTCAACGTCTTTACGCGGGTCTTGGAGGCGAGGCTGGAGAACGGCTCGTTGAAGGCGATGTGTCCGTCAGGGCCGATGCCGCCGATGAACAGGTCGATGCCGCCGGCCTCTTCTATCATCTGCTCGTAGTGGGCGCACTCGGCAGCCAGGTCGGGGGCGTTGCCGTTCAGGATGTGGATGTTCTCCTTCGGACAGTCGATATGGTCGAACAGGTTGCGCGCCATAAACGAGTGGTAGCTTTCGGGGTGCTCTTCCGGCAGACCGACATACTCGTCCATGTTGAACGTCAGCACGTTCTTGAACGACACGCGGCCTTCCTTGTTGGCCTTTACAAGGCATGCATACATGCCCTCGGGAGAACTGCCGGTGGGCAGACCCAGCACGAAGGGCTTCTCGGGGGTGGGCTGGAAAGCGTTGATACGCTCGATGACATGCTCGGCAGCCCACTGTGACATTTTCTGATAGTCAGATTCAATGATTACTCTCATAAGTCTAAAAATATTAAGTTTTTTGTCTTATCGGCTACAAAGGTAAGAAAAAAACTACAAAAACAAACGATGATACATATTTTTTTCTTACCTTTGTAGCCATTATGAAGGAATTTGTTATTTCAGAAGCCAAAGCCGAGACAGCCGTGTTGGTTGGACTCATCACACAGCAGCAGGACGAGGCGAAAACCAAGGAATACTTGGACGAGCTGGAATTTCTGGCTGACACGGCTGGTGCCGTCACCGTGAAGCGCTTTACGCAGAAGGTGCAAGGCCCCAGTCAGGTGACGTATGTCGGCAAGGGCAAACTCGACGAAATCAAGCAGTATATCAAGCAGTGCCAGGACGAATATGATGAATGGCTGGACAATGGTCAATGTTCAATGGACAATGGTCAATGTTCAATGTTCAATGGTCAATGTTCAATGGTCAATGGTCAATGTTCAATGGTCAATGGTCAATGTCCCCAGCCCGTGGGCATGGTCATCTTCGACGACGAGCTGTCGGCCAAGCAGATCCGCAACATCGAAGCGGAACTGAAGGTGAAAATTCTGGACCGGACGAGTCTGATTCTGGACATCTTCGCCATGCGCGCTCAGACGGCCGAGGCCAAGACGCAGGTGGAGCTGGCACAATACCGCTATATGCTGCCCCGTCTGCAGCGTCTGTGGACCCATCTGGAACGTCAGGGCGGCGGCTCTGGTTCCGGCGGCGGCAAGGGTTCCGTGGGTTTGCGTGGACCTGGTGAGACGCAGCTGGAGATGGACCAGCGTATCATCCGCCAGCGCATCTCGCTGGTGAAAGAACGTTTGGTGGAGATAGACAAGCAGAAGACGACACAGCGCAAGAACCGCGGACGCCTTATTCGTGTGGCGCTGGTGGGCTATACCAATGTGGGCAAGTCGACCATGATGAACCTGCTGTCGAAGAGCGACGTGTTTGCAGAGAACAAGCTGTTTGCCACCCTCGACACGACAGTACGCAAGATGGTCATCGACAACCTGCCCTTCCTGCTGGCCGATACCGTCGGTTTCATCCGCAAGCTGCCCACCGACCTGGTTGACTCGTTCAAGTCGACGCTCGACGAGGTGCGCGAGGCCGACCTGCTGGTGCATGTGGTGGACATTTCACATCCCGACTTCGAGGAGCAGATTATGGTCGTGGAGAAGACACTGGCCGACCTGGGTTGTGCCGACAAACCGTCGATGCTGGTATTCAACAAGATTGACGCCTACACCTGGACGCCCCAGGATGCCGACGACCTGACGGAACCCACGCGTGAAAACATCTCTCTCGACGAACTGAAGCGGACGTGGATGGCGAAGATGGCTGGTGAGTGCCTGTTTATCTCGGCCAAGAACAAGGAGAATATCGACGAGTTGCGTGATGTCTTATATAAGAAGGTGCGCGAACTGCATGTGCAGAAATATCCGTACAACGACTTTCTCTATCAGATAGAAGAATGAAATCATTGAACCTAACACAATATTTTTATGAGAATTTACAGACAACTGACAGATGCAGAGATTCAAGTGCTCGAAAACAACAGCTGCTGGGCTGAGGACTGGAACAGAGTACAGGTGGCAGAAGATTTTTCACCATACGGTTTTCACCGTGTCATCTTCTATGGCGACATCCAGCTCGGTGTGTTCGAGAAACAGGTGGAGGTCACCAAAGGCTTCACCAAGCATGCCGGCATCAACGATGCCACACTGCGCAATGTGACGGTGGGTGACAACTGCCTCATCGAGAAAGTCGGAAACTTCATCAATAACTATACCATTGGCGACGACTGCTATATCTCTAACATCTCGACGATGGAGACCACCGAGGGCGCTACCTTCGGCGAGGGACATCTCATCAGCGTCCTCAACGAGATGGGTGACGGCAACCTCATCCTGTTCCGTGACCTGAACTCGCAGTTGGCAGCCTTCATGGTGAAATACTTCAGCGATAAGCAGCTGAAAGACAGCATCACACGGCTCATCAACGAGGAGATACGCTTTACGCAGCCCGAGCGTGGCACCATCGGCAACCGTGTCAAGATCATCAATTCCAAGGAGATTACCAATACCGTTGTTCGTGACGACTGCGAGATCAACGGCGCTGCACGTCTGAGCGACTGTACCATCCTCAGCTCGAAGGACGACTCGGTATATATCGGTACGGGTGTCATCTGCGAGAACAGCATCATCTGCAATGGCTGCAGCATCACCAACAGTGTGAAAATGCAGGACTGCTTTGTGGGCGAGGCGTGCCAGATTACCAATGGCTTCACGGCCGAGGCCAGCGTGTTCTTTGCCAATTCGTATATGGCCAACGGCGAGGCCTGCGCTGCCTTCTGCGGACCGTTCTCGGCCAGCCACCACAAGTCGAGCCTACTCATCGGCGGCGA